>Ga0256404_1003264_pt1 | contig 33531 bp, 51 predicted proteins | sample RumenRJG_01DNA_FD_185990 | JGI IMG/M metagenome (GOLD analysis project Ga0256404, IMG submission 185990) | Bovine rumen microbial communities from Lethbridge, Alberta, Canada - RJG_01 | ecosystem: Host-associated > Mammals > Digestive system > Stomach > Rumen | place: Canada: Alberta | collected...
ATACTACAATCATGGTTATTATCCAAATCCTGAGCGTTATAAAGGTAATGTAGTTATACCTGAGGAGGTTGTTTTTATGAATCGAACTCGAAAGGTGACACGTATTGGTGAAGGCGCCTTCAGTTCTTGCGATGAATTGACCTCCGTTACAATGCCTCAAAGTATAACAACTCTTTAACACAAAAATGTAGTTTTGTTACATAGAAAGCCCTTTTTAGTATGAAGAATCCCCATCTATCTTCATTCTTTTTGCTTCCAGATGGGATGTAAGCCACCACTTCTATTCACTTCTTTCTTCCCCCTAAGTACTACCATAAATAGTACCAGTTACCTTCCAGTAGGTACAAAAAATAAAGCCACCCGAAGGTAGCCTTATTCCCGAAGTTTGATGAAACTTAGTTTGTGGTATCAAGTCGGGCTTGAGCCCACTGTGCAACTCTCTGGACTTGCTCAGGCGAAAACTTCGCCATATCCTCTAAGTACTCTTCCAGCTCCTTAGCTCGGAGTTCCTTGATTTCTGGTTCAAAACCAGTCTGCAAGGCTTCCCAGTTCTGCTTCCAGATAACTAACTTAGGTAGCATCTGTACGGCTTTGTCGCTAATCTCTTTTGCAGTTGAGTGCATCGAGATGTGAGTACCAAGTGCAGCGCACATTTCATCACGTTTGCCATTACGAATAATGGTCTTCAGTTCCTCAAAGTCCTTGACCTCAGAAACAATAGCAATTTTCTTTTGCATACTTCTAAAATTTTTAAATCGTGCCCAAAACTATTTCTGAGCGTCCAGACTTAGCTAACACGATCGGACTTCAAAGCGGTGCAAAGTTACACACATTTTCTGAAATGGCATAATTTTTTACCATAAAAATTTCTAGTAATCATCTGGGAAGATGTATTTTATAGTATTTCTGATTTTTAAGTTAGTATTTATGGTACTTTTTAGTTTTTCAAAAATAGCAGTTTGTGTAAAGGAGAGGGGGGCGAGGTTAGACCGCTTTACTACACCAAATTTCACCCCATATCCCTTCAGATACAAAAATAGCCCACTACCCTTAGCGGATAGTAGGCTAATAGTTGTTTGTTACTTAATCATCTGCTTCATCATAGCTTCCATCTGTTTCTTAGTAGTACTTTCAAATTCCCCTAACTTAGTCCTAAAATACACCGATACACCAAAGATACCAGCGGCATAGCATAAAGCCTAAGCTATATAGATTAGTACCCCAGATGCTATAGTAGCAGTAACTATGAAAGCTAGGAAGGCTATAGCTATAGCACTAACCACCATAGCTATAGCGGTACTATACTGTATCCAGTCCTTAGTATTCTGTTTCATAAGTGTAGTATTTGATTCCTATGTTTATTATCTGGTAATGATATGTGAATCCACTGGTATCCTTTTTCGTTTATCAGCTAGCCCACTTCTATCTTTCCTTCTTTAATCATCTTCTAAGCCAGTTCAAATATCTTTCTGTTTTCTGGGATTCCGTTGTTAATGTCGGCAGCTTCCCCCTTCAGATGCTAGGATGTAGGTACACCGCTAACGGCTTTGTTAAGTGCCTAGCATCTGTAGCCACTGGAAATCCTAATAGGCTTCCTATAAGCATCCCTAAGGGGTTGCAGTATCTTAATGGCCAGAAGGCATAGCTTACAGTATTCTTCCTTAGAAGGTGTGTTATCTATCTTCAGTCTGCTAGCAGTAGCAGAAGCCACTAATTCTTCTAGTGTAAAGTTGTTTGTTAAATACATCATATTAAGTACATCTAAACCATAACCATTCGCTTCCAGTCCACAGTAATTCAGCAGCACCATTACCTATATTATAGTAAGAAGCACTACTGGTACTGTCTGGGGCATAAATCTTATAACCAGGGTCTTGTATATACACATAGCACCTTTGGCCAGTAAGATTCTTTATCTTCAGACTTTTTCCAGAAAGTCCGCTATAGTTCTTTCCATTAACGTAATAAGGTGGTGGTAGCTTAATCCAGACTTCAGAAGATAGATTCTTCAATGTAATAACATCACAGTCGTAATAATCACTATCAGCCCTAATCACATTCTTAGTACCCTAAGAAGTACCACCAGCAACCACATTCATAGATATAGGTGCAGGGCCATTAGCACATCTAAGATTACTGTTTCGGTTTCCCCATAGCGTATCACCACTACCATTATAACTAATAATTTCATCTATACTGTAATCACTTACCCTAAATCCATTATATCCATAAGATCGGGCTACAAAGCCATCATTTCCAAAGTAAAGGTAGTTGTTATCCCCCTTCACCGATACTAAGCCATCTGTACCAATCTGGGTATATTCTGATACTGTCTTATCCCAGAAGCAAAACCAAACAGCCCCATAGTTCAGAAGTGTAGGCTCGTTATACAGATGTATTATAAGCCTTACTGAATAATTGCCAGCTTTGGTAATGTTTAGTGTGTATTGTGTTAAGGCATTACCACCATCCATAGCGTCACCAGTTCTATAGATATTCCTAACAGCACTGGTATAGCTATCTGTGCCAGTAGTCTTATTTGATACTAGGAAGTGGTAGGCATAGTAAACCGTATTACTTAATGGGATGGGCTAAGAAGTACTGGGGTAATACAGTAAGCAGCTACCACCTACAGAAAGGGTATCCCCTACATTGAAATAGCCCAAATTTATTTCTTCAGAATCAAATTCCTTATCCGTTTCATCCCCATAATCTATAGCGAAATCATTACATACTATGTAGCTACCTATAGACTGGTTAAGGTTACTAATGGATGGTATCTGTTTATTCTGGATGATTACACTGGGGTTATTACTGTTATTATAAACCACTAATCCTTCATTACTATTTCTTATACTTAGGTTTCCGTTAATGGTGGTTCTATCGGCATTTAGGGTAATACTACCATTAGCTATGTCGATACCAGTAGCCTAATTCATTTCATCATACACTTCAGCCTTTATATTAGTAGCGGATTGGCTAATCTTAGAATTTATCTAATCTTCAGTTACTATCATAGCTTCTATGGTGTTGGCCGTTTGTTCTATAATGGATTTCACATCACCTTCACTGGTATCCCACGAAGTAGCCATATTTCCTTCCTCTAGTTTCGGCATACTGATATATGCGTTTGAATAGTATGTATAGGTACTGGTTTCTTCTGAAATCAAACGGAATAGAAGCCTATAGGTAGCAGTAGTATCCAAATCCGCTTTAGTCTTAAAGGTGTAGGAATATCTTTGGTACTTATTGGTAAGCGTAAAGGTATGAGCATTATCCGCTATTTCAGCACCCACATTAGGATACACATAGGTAGTTACCCTTCCTTTGTATCTGTAGGCATACCCCTAATCCGTACTAATACCATTACTTCCCTTAGCATAGAAGGAAAAGGTGTATTCCTTATCAGGTTCTAACTTATATTCTAAATACTATTCCGCTAATTCCAGACAACCGTACTGATTCACATTAGAAGGCTTAGATATAGCGTGAATACCATACTGATTCATATACCCATAGCTTTTAGAAGCAGTACCCCCTTTGTTTCTCCACGTTGTATCCTAAGTGTCATTATAGGTAAGAAATTCCGTATCATCCAGAAGATTCTTACCACCCACCTTCATATTAGCCACAGTGGAAGTAACATTATCAGCTTTCATTTCTATTCTGGCTATATCCCCAGATACATTAGCTACGGCGGCGGTTATTGCATCATCCTTAACCTAGAAGATGCTACCAGCGTTAAAGGTTACTGTGATTGGGGAAAACACATCTATCTTACTAGCCCCACTTTGAAACAATCTTACTTCATAGTACTTCTGCTAGGTAGCTTGTTGTGAATAGTGTGTTTTATAGGAATCATTTGAATAGTAGAAGTAAGTACTATTCTTATTCAGTTCTATAACATCCCCAGCGTTACTAAGCATATCCATATAGAAGTTATCCGTATTCATCCGCTACTAAGAAGCCCCTTTTATCTTCCATACTTCAGCGGTTATAGCAATACCCAGTTTATCTTCTATGGATACTGTAGCACTGGCAGATTCTATACGGATTTTGTAAAACTCTGCATCTTCCCCATCCGTACCATCTGCTACTATGGGAATACTAACGGATTCCACTACCACACCATCCTTTAGTAACTGGCATCCCAGACTTTTATTAGCAGAAGTATAGTTAGTATATGCAGTAATCCTAGTACCAGCATTATATGAAGTCACAGATACCCCATCTTTCAAATACTAGAAAGTGTATCCAGACGGTACTACGGTAACGGATGTAACAGTACCCCTTATATCCTTCAGTAAGGAAGCAGTTATGGAATTGGTCGATAACACACCTTCCTTTGAAACGGAAATAGAAAGGGTATCCACACTAATCTTATATGAAGGGGTGTTTAGCACATCATCCAAATCTTCCCCAGTCGCTATCTTAAAGTGTCCGTGAAACTCGTTTAGGCCATTGCTAAGGATGTTTAATCTGTGTGTACTTAGGTTGTAATCATTGATTCCAGAATACTATACTAAGGATGGTGCATTTATACCCATATCCAGAAATTCAGAATTATAGGCACTAAGTACTATGGCATTTTGCCTACTAGTAGTGTTTCTGTTACCCAGTGTTACTATCTTATCCCCTTGCTATGGGATTCCACTGGATTCAGCACAATCCGTACCAGAAAGAAGTACATAGTGGTAATCTATACCATCTATGGTTTCCCTTCCCTTGCTCATAACCAATCGCCAGTAGAATGTATTTGATACGTTATAAGAAGTACCTTCTGCTACATTGAAAGTCTGGCATACCACCTAATCATTAGCTAGAAACTGGTTGGTTATCTTTTCATCACCTATCTAAGCCCTAAAGTAGCATTTGTAATTTCCAGAGCCAGTAGTCCGTACCAAATCTATAGTGGCATTTGCAGGGCTAAGTATTATCTAACCACCTACACTTTTTATCTCGTCTATGATAAGGCTAAAGAAGTGAGCGGCCTTTGTTACTGTCAGGGTATCCACAGTAATCTTATCTGATAGAAGGGTCGATATTTCCGCTAAGGTTGCATACAGACTATTTACGTTTAAGGTGTCTATATCTGCTTCAGTAGCTTCTAGGGTGTTGGTATCCACATTATTTGCTTCCACATCACCTAGAAACTTAGGGGCTTTCACATTAGCATCAAACTAGTATAGTGTACCATTTGTGAAAGTGGTTTTATCAGTACCTTTGGCTATCTTCATTCCCTATGTAGATAAGCCGTTACTGGCTTTGACTTCACCAGATGTAGTTAAATCACCATCCACATCCTATGTACCATTAAAATCCTATCCCCAGATGCTATGTGTTTCCGATAGCTTCTTAGCGGCATCCGCTACAGTCAGATTTATAGCGGATGTTTTACCAGATGTAGCCCCACCATCACTATTTTTACTTTTGCTATACGATTTTATTGCTATCATATTTCCTTCAGTTTATATTTTACGCTTTCATTTATCACATCTATTTCAGTACCTATCACATAGAATACCTTATTACCAAAGTACCCAAACTAGTAGTGATTCCAGTACCCAGTAGTATTATAATCTAGTGAAGTTTCTACTATCAGTTTGGGCTAGTTGTATTCCAGATAGTAATCATTTATATATAATTCTTCAGCGTATCCCTATGCTTCAGTGTATTTGTTCCTTATTTGCCCTAAGGTAGAATTACCATCCATATTTATCACATTAGATAACTTAGCAGTAGTAGATATGCCTTTACTTAAACATTCTGTAGTAGTAAGTGCAGTATTAAACTTAAAGGTAACATCATCCTTAGACTAAATGGAATTGTTCATTACATCCGACATATAGATTAAATCCTTATCACCTTCCATATCGCTCATACCATTGTTAGAATATAGCTTGCACTGGAAATTCTTGATGTATATATCCTTCACAAACTCCATAATGGGTAGTTCTGTAGTCCACCATTTAGTACTTCTAAATAGTGTGGGGTGACGTCTTATCTACTGATTCCATCCGTAATAGTAAGGGGATATAATCTTAAAGCTAACCTATCCAGATAAGTTATCATCCTTAGAAATCGGGATAGCAGTACCTTCAGCATCTACATTACTGGAAGTGTGTAGGGTATTGGATATAGCCCATTCCTTACATAGGAAATAATCACCTATGGCAGGGTTAAAGCCCAAAGTGAAAACAGGCTCTATACCTACTGTACCATCTGCATTTACATAGGAATTACACTAAGCCTAAGTAAGCCATCTGAAGTTATTTTCACTTACTTCCACACAGTACTTATCACCTATCTTCATTTCACAGATTAGTACTGGCACTTTGCTAACAGTATCCGTACCAGACTGGTCTTTGTAGTACAACCAATCACCATAGTATTCAGAATACTTATTCTTGAAATCATCATAGCCCAGATAAGGGATAAGGCTAAACAAACTGTAATCATCCGTACCAGATTCATTAGGATAGTTAGCCCTTCGCCAGTAAGCGTACACTTCTGCTCTGGGGGCAAATATGTAAGTACCAGTATCCCTATATCTAAGTGGCGGCTATAACATCAAACTTCCACTAAATACCAGATAGTTTGTGGTAGCATCATCTGTAGGAGAAAGCACACCAGCAGTAGTAGTAGATTTGTATTCTATCATACCCCCAGCATTTTCCAAAGCCTAAGATATGGTATTCCATTCCTATACAGCCGTATCACCTATATCCTTATTCTCACTTCCATTAACAGTAATGATTAGGTAGTTATTCATCTGAAGGTTATTGGATATGGTGTTATCCGTAACTGATTTTTCAGAATTGACTTTACCCATAGCACAGATGATTGGGGCTAGTTTGTGGCTATTTATCACATCCGCTATCTTCCACTGCTTATAGGCTACACCATCACTATCCAGTAAGTTGTATTCCTAGATGATACTATCCACAGTTTTCACAGTGCCATTATCATAGTAGCGTAATTTCCAATTCGGATTAGTCAGATACTTAAAATACCAGTTATGCTATTCGCTACTACCTTGTTTGTATTCCCTTAGGTACAGATTCCTATTTGTGTATGGTGATATGATGCTATCTTCGTCTAAAGGTGACTGTAGCAGTTCTTCCTATTCCTCTAAATCACATTGCACTACTATTTTGTTATATACATCCGATATGGATATATTAGTATCATCGGCTTTGTAGTGTTCTGGCAATACTGTAATAGTAGGGATGGTAACTGTTTTACTATGTGCATTGCCTATAATACGCTTCCAATAGATAGAAGCATCCCCTTTGATGGAAGCCCAATTAAAAATATAAAAGGCTTCCCCCATCTGTACTATATGAAGATTCAGATACTATAGCATTTCATTAAGTATATCTTCCTAAGTCCACAAATCATCCTCTTCATCCCCCAGTACTAGTAATTCTGATATTCCTATGTGTGAAAAGATATTTTCCCAGTTGTTTGTATTGGCATCCTTCAAAGAAGTATCATAGAATACATTTCTGGAAGTACCCAGTATTTCCTATAGGTAGGCTAGGAATGATTTGTTAGAAGCCTACAGTTTAAGGGATGGGTAATCTGTCTATTCCTTGTATCTGTGATTCTCTAGGGTACACAGATAATCCTAGCAGTTAAGCGTTATTTCTGTGTAGTCGGTATTGAAATCCTAGTTAAAGGTATTAGGTTCTACATACCCATCAAAGATACATTCTGTGCCATCTTTGTATATCTTTACCCCTATTTCCCTATCATTAGCAGTAAAGATGTAATCACCTATGTAATCCTAGCTAATCAGGGAAATAGTGGCACTAGTCTTTATTATTTGCGTAAAAGTATCATCTACATCTTGCGTAATTGTGACTGGATTATCCGTGAAATGGATTTTTCTTTGGCTAGAGCCTATTTCGTAATCCAGTCCACAATCTATACGCACTGTGTAATAATGATTCTTAGATCTGAAATTTCCGTGTAACATATCATTAAAACTTTTTATTTGGTGAAGATTTACTGTAGTTTGACAAAGCTAAGTACAAATCACTTCCCTTAACTCTTACACTAGTAATCCCCAGATTTCCACTACCACCAGAAGTACCACTATCCAGAAGCCTAAACAGATTGGCCTACTAGCGGTTTGAAAGTATCATTTCCCCCTTATTGGCTCTAATAAGGTTGTAATCACCTACAGTAGTCTTACCACCAACTATACCACCAGTAGCAAAGCCACTAATCATAGAAAAAGCGGCTACCACTGCGGCTATACCAGCCACTATAGCGGCTATATTGGCAGGGAATGGAAGGGATGCTCCAGAAGCAGTAGCACCAGCTATAGCAGTACCTTCAGATACGGCTATCTTTCCCATATTGGAAGCGTTTTCTACGGCATCATTAGCTACCTTAGTTGCAGTATTAGCGGATTCTGTAGCTACCAGTGTGGCATCAGAAGCCATTTCCGCACTGTTACTAGCTATCTTCTTAGCAGCAGCGGCTTCACTGATTTCCCCAAACAGTTTTATAGTATCATTGATAGCTTCATAGGCACTAAGGGCATTTTCTATAGTATCTATCACACCCCCAATAGCAGAAGTAATCTTTTCAAATCCACTCATATCATCCCAGTTATCACTAAGATTATCCCAAGTGTCATTTACCCCCTTTATTGAATCATTGAAGCTACCCAGACTGCTTACAGTACTTTTGAATCCCTAATATACCTTCTTATTGAAGTCTGATTTAGTCTGTAGCTATTCCGCATAACTGGCAGCTTTCTTATAGGCTTCAGATAGTTCATCCACTTTCCTTTTAGCATCATCATAGATGGATACCAACTGGCTTTCATCACTGGTAAGCACAGCACCAGCCTTAATCCTATCCTATACGGCTTTGTACTATGCTTTGTAGTTTTTCAGTAGTGCTTCATTAAAGGCTAATTCTTCCTTGATGTTATCTGCATTAGTGGTAGCCTATTGTACCTTATCCCCTTTGGGGCTTAGTGACTGCTAGCGTACCTTTACAGTTACTTCTTTGGTGTGTTCGGATATGGTTTCTTCCAGATCTTCCAAATCATCACTTTCCACTACTGGCTTTAACTTCAGTTCTATTTCTGCTTTCTGCTTAGTAAGTTCATCTATTTCCTTTTGTATCTTCTTTCTGGATTCATCATCTACGGCCAGTTTAAGTAGCTTTTCCTACTTAGCTATATCATCTGTGATTTTCTGTAGTGAGCCTTCTGGTACTTCTACTTCTAAGCCCAGTTCTATCCGTTTCTTCCTTATCTGGGCTTCCAGTTCATCTACCTATTTCTAATAGTTTTCTGGGGTTATCTTTAAGATACCATCCTTATACTTCTTTTTTAAGTCGGATAGCTAGTTTTCCAAATCCGATAGTGAGCCAGTAGCCACTACATCTTTCTTATCTGGATGGGATGTGGTAGGATGATTACCAGTAGGCTTAGTGCCAGTACCACCAAAGGATGCTAATTCTGCTTTAGCGGCTTCTGCTTTTGTGTTGGCGGCATCCATCAAAGCACCGTACTTATCCACTTCATCCTAGTAGCCCTTTTCCATCTTCTTATTTGTCAGTAAAGCCTACTGGTTACGGTATTTGTTTATTTTGTCTATACCAGACTGGGCTAACTTATAGTAGCTTGTTACCTATCCACAAAACCTATCAAAAGCTACATCTGCATCCGTAATACCAGCGGCTATCCATTCTGCATTTTTCTTAATGGCATCACTAGCGGTTACACCTATTTCAGTACCACCCCCAGTTTCTCTAGTATAGTAATCCCCAGTTTCAGTACTTCCTTTACGGTTATCCCATTCTGTAGCCTTCTTTTTAATAGCATCTTTATACAAGTCCTAGTAGGCTTCAGCTTCTGCTATGGCCTTCAAAGCGGCTATTACCTTTGGTGCATTTTTCACAAACACATCATAGGCATCATTTACATTCCATACAGATAGGTTAAGGTTATCGAAGGCCGTCTGGTTATTCTTAATCCATTCCTTCTTATCCGCTTCAGTCTTTAGGCTTTTCCACTGGCTTTGCAGTACTAAGAAGCTACCAACCAAATCCCCAGTTTTATTACCTAGTACTTCTGAAGCGTGTTTCTATTCTTCCAGTTTCTTCTTAGTAGCTTCTGCTTCCCTCTGTAGTTCCTTTTCCTTCTGGGTAGCTTTATCAGTACCAGAAGAAAAAGCATATAAAGCAGTGGCTACACCTATAACAGCAGTAGCCAGAAGCACATAAGGATTAGCTTTAGCTACAGTATTAAATATCTTTTGTGCTACAGTAGCAGCCCCAGTAGCTATAGTACCTTTATTCTCTGCCATAGTTCTTATCTTAATAGCAGTAGCAGCAGCCCCTTCCTAAATGGCTCTGGTTTTAAGCATAATAGCACTACTAGACTATAAGGCATTAGTTACCTTAGTAAGAAGGTTTGCAGTAGTTTGTACTGCCATCACTGTAGCTATAGCATCTTTCAAACTATCTTCATCCCCAGTAACCTTAGCCAGTATAGAGGAATAGGCACTAAGTGCATCACCACTAAGCCCTATCACATCATTAAACACATCCAGATTAGGGGTATCTGAAGCCATCACCTTTATTTCTTCGCTTACATCCCCTATGGTATCCTTCAGTGTACCAGCTTTGGCTCTTAGTTCATCCATCTTCTTAGCTAATTCCTATCCGCTTGCACTTTGCTTTTCGGCATCACTCATAGCCCTATACTAAGCCGTTAGTGTGGTTAGTTGGTTCTGTAGCTACTTCAGTTGTGCCTTTAGTGGTATCTGCTTCCCAGTACCACCTATATCACCCACTTCGTTACTAGCTTGTTTTACCTAACTGGATAATCCCTTTAAGGTAGATTCCACACTGCTTAGGGTACTGCTAAGTGTAGCACCGAAATCACTGCTTTTAGCTTCGTCTGATAGGTTAGCCCACTATATCTTCAATTCTTGCAACTGGGTAGATAAAGCCTTCTGTACCTATGAAGTAGATAGTGTACCACTTTCTACCTTATCCAGTGCCTTTACTACCCTTTGGAAAGAAGCTACCTAAGCATCCGTAACACTACTAGTATCCCTAATCTGGTTACTGGCTTCCTTCGCTTCCTAAGTGTATTTCTGTAGTACGGATTTGGCTTCATTGATAGATTTGGTGAAGCCAGAAGTATCCGCACTGATTACGGCAGTTAATGTATTAGCCATCTATTGCTTTCTTTATGTAGTTAGTTAAAATGGAATTAGAGTTACTGACCACTTCGACCAGGGAATCAGTAGGCTTAATGAATCCCTTTGTAAATGGCTTAATCGGCTTCCCTAATCTTCTTTCTTGTTTTCTGTATCTAGTACCACCTATGAAGAATCTGGTTTTGTAGCTACTGGAATCAGTCTTATTACCCAAAGCGTGAATCTTAATAGTACCACCCTAATCCCTTCCTATCATTATTCCAGAAGTAAGATGGGCTATGTTTCCCCTATGGTGCTTATACAAAGATCGGGCTTCACTAACAAAGCTACTTCTGATAGTATCCCTTATCTTAATGGCAGATGCTACTACGGCTTTATTGATTCTTTCTTTGGTTTCCTTTCCATAGTCTGCCAAATCTTCCACGTTATATATTAGCTTTTCCATCAAATAAATCCTTTTGTATCATTCTGGCTCTTTCCCTTAGCCGTTTAATATCATCATCTGAAATGGTGGTTTTGGTAGTGTCGGCATCATCCCACGGAAACTTCAGTACATCCGTTAGCTTCAGATGCTTCTTACTGTTTATCTGTGCCATCACATACATAAGCCATCTGGTTTGCTCCCACTATGGGGAATCCGCATACTGAAGGCTATTGTATAAATCATATACTTCCCAGCTTTGCAAATCATCCATAAAGTAATCCAGTGTTACCAGTCGGTACTATACTACTAGTGTCTGGAAAACTTTATGGATTATCAGTTTTTTCCAGATTCCCCTTCATCCGTTTTGGCTTCATCAGCTACTTCCTTATTGGTAATGCCTACTTGATGGTTATATACATCTGTAAGCCACTGTGAAAACTCATTTAGCTTACTGGGGTTATCGTCTATCCAGTCTATGAAATCTTCAAAGGATAAGGTAGTATCCTTAGCAGATGCTACTACTACTGAATAGAAGAATGTTATTACATCTGTCAGGCCCTAAGGATTAAATGATTTCTATGTAATGTTTTCGTATATCATCAAAGCCCTAAAACTGTACTTCAGGGTTATTTGTTTTTCCTTAATCGTTACTATCATAGTATTCCATTTATAAAGTTAAAGGGGATACTGGCACATATCCAGTACCCCCCTTCATCTGTTTATTCCCCATCATCAGGGTAATCTGCAGGCCCATTACTAGAAGTACCTTTCTTTACCAAAGCCCCACAGCCAGTAAGGGTAATGCTTAATGTGGCATTTTCTCCAGTATTGGCATTTGCAGTAAGTGAAGTTACATAGGCTTTGCCAGAATAGTAGTTCTTAGTCTTATCTAAATCATACTAGGTGTTATTACCTACTAATCCGTTCACGTTCCAATCTTCTGCAAAACCGAAAGCTACAGTTAATTGGGTACGGTTAATCATTGCATCAAATAACTGGGTATAGTACTTATCGGTATAGAGGTTTTCTGATGTGATTTCCCAAGTTATATTACCGATTTCGCTAGCACCCCAGAAGCCGTGATCCTTGCTTGAAATATCTACAGTATTACCATTTACGGTAAGGGTGTGTGCAGTGGCATAGGCTATACTTTTTTCATCATTAAAAAGCATAAGCTCATCACCTTTGATTATTTGTTCCATATATTTCAGTTAGTTTTAATCGTAAAATTCAATCTTTGGATATAGGCATCTTCCATATATTCTTCCTATACTGAAGCCAGCCTTATATCATAGATACTAATATCTTCATCTTTATATCTTTTCCTTTCTAAGATGCTTCTTATCTGGTTTGCTACTTCCAGTGATTCTACATAGTTATCCGATACTGCCAGTATAAGGAAATCCACAGTATCTTCTACTATACCATCCTTACAGTATTCCGCTACTAAGGAAGTTCTGGAATATACTATGAAGGGGTATGTGGTATCAGCATTAGCCACCAAAGGGAAAATCTTTCTGGATGTAACCAAACTAGATAACACTTCATCTTCTGATAGCATCCTATAGATGTATTTTCCTACCAGTAAGCTATTATCCTTATTCATTTACTAATTCTGTTAGAATGGTTTTCTACTGTTTGTGTCTATCTGGTTCTATACTGATTACCCTATAGTACTTCCCATCATACAGTATCCTATCAGTATCCATCACATCCACATAGTATCTTACAGTAAACTTCTTACTGTAGTCATAGAAGATTTCTTCATTTTGGATGGTACGGCTTCCTAAGCTATGTTCTACCTAAGCCCTAGTGGTATGTACCAACTGGTAGGAAGTGGAAATATCACCGTAATCAGATTGCTATTCTATCTGTCTGAAGATAGATATAACTTCATTCAACATCCCAGCCCTCATTACGGTAAGTAGTAGTGTTTGTATAATCCCAGAAGATAATCTAATGTATATGGTACTTTGACTACAGTACTGTAGGCCGTTGGCTCTCTGTTTGCATACAGATTACCAACCAGTAGAAGGATGGAATGAATGATAGCGGATGGTAACACACCATCCACTACCAAATCATCCAAAGCTATGTCCAGATGCTAGGATACTGCATCTTCAGCTACTGTAATCAAATCCATAATATAGCCATCATCCCCAGTAAAGGTATCATCTATATTAAGATGTTTCTTTGCTTTCTCTAATGTCGTAAACATAGCTTCAATCCATTATAATAACAGCTTAATCTTCTGAAAGTGTTTTAGCCACAAATGCTTCTGCTCGTCTGGGCTTTGCATCAAAGTAGGCATTAACCACTAATCTTACTTTACCGTTGGTAGCTTGTGAATAAGGGTCGATGGTTAAGTCAATACCACCCCATTGGCCGATAACATAATCTTCAAAGTTACCTACTACGATACCTTCGCAAGCGGAAGTAGTAAGTACTGGGATACCATCTACTTCATTTCCTTCCATCACGAATAAGCCACTACCAGAATCCTTTGAAGTAGTTTTAAGTTTGGCTTTGATAGCAGGGGATACGATATACTTAATATCACCGCTAACATTAGCTTCCTCTAAGGTCTGGATAAGTCCTACCATAGTGGCATAGGATGTATCTTCAATCTCTGAAGCACCGTTAAATAATCCCTTAGGTTGTGTGGTACTACCAGCGCCATCACCTAAGATAGTAGCTTCTAACTTATTGGAAATGGCCTTAACTATGTCATTTCTTAAAAGTGCTTCAGCACTAACAGAATCTTGTAAAAGGAATTGCTTAGATACATCCAGATAGGCAGTGATTCTTTTAGGTTCTAAGGTTACTTCACTGAAAGTACCAGCACCATCACTAGCAGCGGCAATTTCGCCAGCCCATCCCACATTACTTCCACTGTAAGCCGGAATAGATACGTTACCCACTAATCCAGTCATATAGTTAGCACCGGCTTCTACCATCACCAGGTTTGCTCTAAGGGGTTCTAAGATGTTCAGTTTATCTTCTGCTACGATTTCCTAGCCAGCAGTGGCTACGGTAGCTTGTACGGTACTTCTTTCCTCTACTGGAAGTACGATCTGGCCACTATAAGATAAGCCAGCTTTACGCATTTCAGAAATACCTTCATTTACCATTTCTTGACTACGCTCATCTAATTGGCGGTTGTTGGCTACATCACTAATAGCCTTCAAAAGTGAAAACTTCTCCATACTTCTTTTATTCGTTTGTTTGTTTAGTTTCTCGTTAAGTGTTCTAATCTCATTATCTATTTCTTCCATTTGTTTCTTCAGGCCATTGTACTTTTCTGTTTCATCTGTATCCAGTTTTCTACATTCCTTTTCTGCATTGGATACTATGGCTTCTGCTTGTATCTTTAACTGGTTACGCTTGTCTATCAGTTCTACACTATTCATAGTTCTTTATTTACTTCGTATTCGGCATTACATTTAGGGCAGATGTAGAATGATGTGATACCACCATCTTCATTATCGGCTTCACTCTGCCAGACTAATTCCGTATCACAGTAAAAGCACTTCATTCTAATCCCTTCCTTAATTCTTTGTAATAATCTTCCATTTCCTTCTTATCTCTGGCTTTGGCTTCATCCAATCCCCTAGTATCTACACTAACAGTAGTAGCATCATAAGCAGCCCTATACACAGGTGATACATCAAACATTTCATTTATGATGCTAATAGTTCTTAGATAAGTGCCATCATTTCTTTTAGTCCATCTATCTTCACCAACCTTAAAGGCAAAACTGGAAGCGGATATATCACCCCTACGGATTCCTTCTAACAGTTCATCACCCAGATTAGTATTAGGTGCTTCAAAGCTATATCTAAGCCCTATATCATCTACTACTAATGTAAGGCTTCCAGTACCCTTATTGCTTCTGGCTAGTACCCCTTTATCTTCATTATGATTCAGCAAACAAAGTATATCAGATTTGGGTACTACACCATCCAAAGCAGTAGGTTCTATTACTTCAGTAAATCCCCCTAAATCTCTGGATTCACTATTAAACACTACAGCATAGCCTTCTACCAGTCTGGAATCTGGCTATGTGGTAATGTTTTCTTCAAACATTCTTCTTTCTTTCATACTATTACAAATTATTGTTTAACATCTTCATTCTGGATTCTGTTATCAGATGGTGTATTCTAAGCGGCCTTATTTACTTCCATCAAATTCACCTATACAAAATGGGAATCACCACCTTCTATATAGGGTAAATCTATTTCCTTTCTAATCTCGTTACAACTAACCACACCGATATTAAAAAGTGTACTGTAGTATGTGGCTAAACTCTGCTTATCAGCTCTTAGAAGTCTGGATGTGTCAAAGCGTACATCTATAGTATCCTTTTCGGATGGTTTGTATAGCTTCCTTTCAAATTCTAATTCCAGTTTCTCCAGTAATGGTGATAGTGTATCCGTGAGGAAAGAAAGGTTAGTGGCTTCTACAGTACTGTAGCTTGAATGGGTCAGATCAAAAGCCTTCACTGGGGATACACCAAAGAATCTGCAAATGTCGATAACATTAAACTATCTGGTTTCTAATAATTGTGCATCTGAAGGATTAACGGTAATAGGCTTAAATTCCATATTACCTTCCAGTACTGCTACACCGTTAGGCTATCCAGTGGAAGGGCTAAAAGCAGTCTGCCAACTGGATTTCAAATCTTGTTTCTGCTTAGTGGTTAAGGTACTTTGCACCGTCAGGATACCAGCCAGATTAGCACCCCCTTTGAAGAATCCGCTAGCGTGTGCTTCACTATCAGCGGATAAGCCTAAAGTGTTCTTAGCGTGTGAAAGGGTACTGATACCAGTAATACCATCATAGCTAAAGTTAAGTATATGAATCATATTGCAGGATTCAATAACATTACTTAGCCCAGTAACACTATAGGCTATATTATCCCCCAGTGTCTTAGGTTGTATGATGGTTACTAATTCGGATGGGATGTAGTGCAAAGCAGTAGCATTACCTTCGTTATCTCTTTCTATGTAAGCAAAGCCATTACCTTTAAGAAGGGTACTTACTACCAGCGTCTTTATGAAAGTAAATCTGGTCATTCGGCTATTAGGCTCGCTATTCAGAAGCCTATAGGTAGGATGGGTAGTAAACTTAACTTTGTACCCATTGGTATCCAGTCTATAAGGTTCTAAGGGTAGCTATGCCACTGAATCAGATATAACTTCCACACACCGATAAACAGTACTTAAAAGCAGGGCCTTACTAGTAGAATAGGAAGCACCACTATTATACATCAAATAATCAAAGGTACTGCTTCTTTCTTCTACGGTTTCTTGTTTTTTCTTTCTCTTAAATAAATTCATATCGTAATAATTTCGTTAGTGAAATGGGGTGTATCCAGATACATCCCTAAAGCCTATATCATACTGATAGCCCCATCTATCTTCTTTGCTTTGATGGATTTGTTTGGCTTCACATTTCCGTTATAGTCCGATTTTAGGGTTACATTCTTAAAGCACCATCTGGTAATTTCATTATTATCTACTACGGCTTTCCCAGATAGTAATAGCCTTTCCATTTCTCTAGTAGGCTTATTGAAGTTTCCTAGTGTCTGGGGATATTCCTCTAAGGGTAATCCCAAATCTGTAGCACTGATAGCCCACTGGGTACTATTGTACTTATCATAGCCTACCTTTTGGATACTTACTATGTTACTGTAGTGTATCATATCATTAGTAATGTAGTCGTAATCGGTTACATTACCTTCAGTAATCTTTAGTAATCCCTACTGTTTCCAATACTTGTATAATTCCCTATCTGGCTTTTCCCTCAAAGCGGCTTCTGGTAAATAGTAATCAGTTCTGAAGTAGTACTTATCATCCTTCACTACCATATAGCTAACAGCCGTTAAGTCAGATGTGGCGGCTAAGTCCACACCCACATAACAGGGCATATCCCTAAACTGTTCCCAGTCCACATCCTTACTGGCTTTCACTATGTAGTTTTCTGGTAGCCATACCTAAGCAGTATCACACCAAAGATTTAGTGTTTTAGTCTTTACACCTACTTCCTCTGAAGGGTTGTTAATGGCACTTTGCACCTATTCCCTAATGTACTTTCTGGTTACGGTAATATCCAGATTTGGCGCACACTTCACCCAGTTCTTTTCCAAAGTCCAATCATCTTCATCATCTAAGCAGTAGATAGCTATAAACATACTATCATCTTCCTTCAGTCCGTTAAGTATGTCTATGGCCGTGCTTCTTAGCTTGTAACAGGGGAGCGTTTTGTCAAAGCCAGCAGTAGTGATAGTACATAGATGGGGGTTAGTTCTCATTCCCATAGATGATTTAATAACATCCCTTACTTTGCTATTCTTTGCACTGTGGTATTCGTCGATCAGTCCAAAGGAAGCATTAAAGCCATCCAGTTTACTATCATCAGCGGCAAATACTCTTAGCTTACTGTTATTCATATCCAGTAAGATAGAATCCCTATAAGCCTTCAGATACTTTGCTTTCGGGTCTAGCTACTTAGTGAATGTGCTACAGAAGGAAAAGGCTATCTTTGCCTAATCCTTACTATTAGCGGCTAAATCCACTTCAGCACCATCTTCACCATCTGCTATAAGGAAGTAGATACACAAAGCAGCGGCTAAAGCAGTCTTTCCCTACTTTCTACTGATTTCTATATAGCTACTACTGAATCTTCTGTTATCAGTACCTTTCCAGTACCATCCTACTATATTGGCTACTATAAAAGCCTACCAATCTTCCAGAATAAAATTCTTTCCAGATGATTTACCAGTAAAATGTTTAAGGGTACTAATGAAGTCTATGGCACTATCTACCACATCTTCCCTAAATTCCAAATCATCCCTAAGTAAATCCTTCTGGAATCTCTGGATAGCTAGTTTTATGTTTTCGCCTACTATTACCTTACCTTTGCTTACATCTTCTGCATATCTATAATAAGGCTTCATAAATCAAATACATATTTTATCTGGAAGCCATCGGCCTTCCTAATGTTCGGATACTACTACTGAAGGAAAGCCCATCTTCTAGTTCCGTGCCTATGCCACATAGTGATAGGGTGTACCCTTTCCCCAGATTCCAGTATGTAGAAATCCGATTTGATTTTATCTATCTGTTTGTAGTTAGCAGCTTTGTATATAGTACCTTCATTACCTACATCACTACTGTTATCTGCATAGCTAATAAGGTGCTTTATCTCTGGGTGTACCTTCCTTAGATAATGATGAAGCAGTGAAAGCGTAATGGTTTCACTAAACTTAGGCATATCATCACTAAGCCACATCCTATCAAATTCCCTTGTTTCATCTGGATTATATGTACCTTTCTTTCTGGGGTTAGTACCATATCCAATCTACAAAGCCCCAGATACCTTCCCATAGTGGTAAACCAGAAAGCTAAGAAAGCTATTCTTAGTAACCTTATGGCTATAGTGATTCTGAATGATTATAGGGTCGGCTTCCTTCTTACTACACACTACTATTCTGATTCCCTTTTCTGGGGCTTCGTATCCTATGATATTCCCACCATCATCTACTATGGGATTCTTCTTAATCTTTGCCATCTGGAATGAATGATAAAATGTGTGCTATTACATCTACAGTCCATCCATCACCTAACACATCAGCAGCTTCATTTCTAGTAAGGCACTTTGTGTATCCTTCTGGTACTGTCTGGCATCTTTCCATTTCCGCTTTATTCATATAGCGTACCCCATCAAATACATCCGTTTCACCTACTGGAATATCCACAGCGGCTAGCCCTTTATAATGGGTATTATAGTAGTCGCAACAGTCCAGATAGTGCTATCTGGATTTGAAGATTAGTGTGGTAAATCCAGACGAATAGAAACGGTGGAACATCTTAACTGGGGTAGTGTTTGGCCTACTGTCTATAACGGCTAAACATCTGGCTTTCTACCTTTCAGTATAGCCATCATCTAATATGCTTTGAAACGGTACATCTTTCTTCTTTGGTGGTACTACATCCGCTATATTAGTCCAGTAGTAGCGTTTCCGCATAGCAGGAGCCACCAAAGCGGAATCTATCATTATGGGCTATACCCCCAGATACTTACTTATCACATCACGGTCGGCATCCTTCATACTTCGTACATTTTCCATAAGGAAGTACTTTGGCTTCACTTCCTAAAGGATTCTGTAGCAGTCGAAGAATAGCCCAGATTTTTCCGCATTATCAAAGCCTATTCTGTGTTCAGTAGGGATAGCTACACTGAAAGTCTAGCAGGGGCTACCAAACATTACCAGGTCTATCTTACCTACAGTAAAATCCCCCTTTTCTGTGTGTAGTATCCCATCTTCATAGTGTACCTTTCTTACATCCCCTATCTGGATGGTGTCTGGGTAGTTATCCATAGTTACCTTTATGGCTATATCTTTTATTTCTGAAGCATAGTATTCTTCCACTGGGAATCCGCTTCTTTCCAGTGCTATCCTTCCACAGCTCATACCATCACACAAACTAAGTACCTTCATTACTTCTTTTTGCTTTTAATGAATGTTTCCAAAGGGGAATCATCTGCTTCAGAAGCATTAAGTTTAGGCAGCTTACATCTGGCTTTAGCGGTTAATCCAAATTCTGCCATTACCTTTAGTGCCTACGTTTGTGCATCCCTAGCTATCTTAACTGCAGGGTGCTCGGATACATTACCCCTATCACTGGTAACGGTTAAGCCTTCATCTTCTATAATCTTATTGGCTTTGATAAACGTACTGTAGTTATAAGCCAACATCTAAATAGCGGCATCATCTACATCTTCTATGATACCCTTTTCCTCTAGCATCTGTAGTACATCCTTTATGTATTCCTATGCTTCAGGTGCCAGTTTGTCCGAAATAATAAAATCTTTCATAGTAAATACGTTTTTTTGTTATTATAATGAATCTGATTACATCCATATACAAACTTTTGTTTAACATCTGGGTAGCCCGAAAAATTGATTTTGATTTTTCAAAAATTATGTGTATATTAGTAGAAATAAAAGTGAAACTATGAAGGATACTAATAAATCAAAAATCATCGGCTTCAGGCCCACACCCAGATAGTACTTTGAAATGGAAAATATCTGTAGTGAAATGTAGATTACCAAATCATAGCTAATCAGATTTTTACTGGAAGATTTTATCAATAAATACGAAATTTCTAAGGGATATGAATAACTGGGATAAGTATAAAAGGATGTAGTGCAATATCCAGAAGGCTTCCTTTAATCTGGAAGTTAATAGTTTGATGGAATAGCACTACTAGTAGCTTTACTAGGCATTAGTAGCCAGTAAAGCAGATGAAGATATATTTAATGATACCTACTTAAAGATTACCTATAAGTACAATCCAGATAAGGACTTTGTGGAATAGTATAAATGGCTATTCCGCTAGCTAAAGGGTGCTTATTATCGGGATGATAGATGTAGCCACTTCTATTAGATAGATGAAGATAGGCTTACCATTCCAGACTTCATCCCAGAAAGTAAGCCAGTAGTAGATACCAGTATAGTAGATAGGTTAAAAGCGTTATATTCCCCTATGGTGTAAAGATAGCATAAGAAATTCTAGCCTTCTGGGTTTCCGTTTGAATCGGAATGGGGGTACTAATTGAATAATGATGGAAGAATACTTAAAGAAGAAATGTAATGAAGTGCTAGCAGATGTGGAAGCACTACTAAAGCAGATGGAAAGATACAAAGATGATGGATGGGTACTGGATTTCTGTGATACCCTTAATAAGCTAAGTGTAACGTACTGATCTATGCCATACCTAAAGAAGCCTAAGAAGAATCCCACTAGAAGAATCAAAAGGGAAGATAGATAGAAGATATACCAAAGCACCGAATGGTAGAAGCTAAGGAAGGCCAAACTACAGTAGTAGCCACTTTGTGAAGTATGCTTATCTGAAGGAAGGATTACCCCAGCAGAAGATATACACCATAAAGATAGCTTCCTTAATTATGATGGTTTGAAAAGATACTAGAAGGCTTATGATTTCAGTAACCTTCTATCAGTATGCAAACGGTGTCACGGTATCCTACACAGTTCGGGTACTACTAGTGTCTGAAGCCTATACTAATGCTTCTGGGGGCGGCTACCAGTACTATCCCCAGAAACACTAATAGTACCACCGCCAGATAGAAAAAAAGCACCACAGGGGTCGCTCCGTGCGCTATTTTCAGTTTCCGAAAATTTTATTTTGATTCGTCGGGGAAAAGTGGTATCTTTGTATAGAAGTTAAGTCTGGGAAAGGACTTGAAGAAAAACGGCCAGAAACACCGTTTTTGAAGCTATTTTCATATCTCGGAAAGATGAAGGTGGTAAAAGCCACCTTTTCTTTAGTTTCTCACTGTCTAATTAAACTGGAAGGGGAAAATACTAACTTCTGGGGTGTTTCTAGTATCAATGTTAAAAAATGGGTACTTATCCATACAGTCTTTTTTTTATATAATATATAAGTCTGGATATGTACCCAAAATTTAACATCGGCATCAAATCAGCCCTTAGATCGTTTTATTTCGGAATCAGATAAGCACACCTAACAAAATAACGTAAAAATGATGGTATATGATTATTTATAAGCCTACACAGATGGTATTTAAGAATAGACTGGAAGCCAGAAAGCACTTTGGCTCAGGGCTATACAACAGATTAGTAAAACACACTTCAGATTTTATATTTATCAATGATTCTACATTTGCTACTAATGGGAACACAGTGGATACAAATACCCAGAAAGTTTCTGGAATTGGATAAGGGTACAAAGTTTGTAGATGTATTGGTATATGCAGCTATAGACTACCAGAAGGATAGCAGTACCCATACATCCAGAATAGGCCAGCGTACTATAGCGGAAAAGTACAATATACCACTAAGTAAAGTGGAAGATGCTATTAAACGGTTAAAGGAATCTGGCTACATAAACTACAAACAGATTCCATCCGACAAATACAAAGATTATGTGTATAATGAATACACACTACCTTTACTGAATGATGGTAATGGTTACTTAAAGCTAAAGCCATCTTTGCTTAATCAGGCACTACCACCAAAGGAAAGGGGAATACTAATCTATCTTCAGCTTATAGCACTTCCTAATATGAATGTAATAGGTGAATCAAAGATAGAAGATATAGCAGATAGAATAGGTATCTGTAGGCAAACTGCCAGTAAGTACCTAAAGAAATTTATAGGTATAGGCCAGCTTACCAAAAGTAGTAGCGGATTATTCTATCAGTGTCAGTATTTAGATAAAGAAGAAAAACCAGTAAAGCCAGATGAAAAGCCATTTTATATAATACTATGATAGAAGCAGAATTACATAACAGATACCCTTCTGGGTGTCGGGTATCTAATAAGGAATTAAAGAAAGTGATATAGATGCTATATGATAACTACGGCATCAAAGCAGTAGCTACGGCTACAGATATTACCAGATATGGATATAGTACCAGGGCTTGCAAAATCCCTACAGAAGATGGAAGAATTAACGGTTTAATCTTAATTACATTATGAATGAATTTTAGAAAGCAGAAAATAAAGGAAGGCTACTTTTCAAATCCTTCTTAGATTAGATAGGGGCTACTGGATAGCCTACAGAAGATAGTTATGATAGGGTAGATTATTACTTCCAGTTAAAGGATGGAAGGAAAGTAGTAGCAGAAATCAAAGTAAGATATAGCTACTATCCAGATTATATGATAGAATCCGATAAACTAGAAGCACTATAGTAGAAGTAGAAAGATTAGGGCTTAGATGGTGCTATATATGTATGCTTCTATGATACCAGTATGTATGTTTTCCAGATGGGTATTATTAAGAAGTATGGTACTAATACATAGAAGTACTGCAAATGTACTACAGTAGAAGATAATGGGTATAGATGGAAGAAAGTGGTATTAGTACCAACTGATAAGGCTATTAGGTATGATCTACTGGATGGGAAGTGGCATAAAGTATGAAAATCCCATTTACCATTTTAGGTAAGTGGGATTTCTACGGTCATTTAGATTCGGATAACTATTATATCCTTCATAAGGAAAGCACAAAGGATTACCAATAGCTAAATGTGTTTGGATAATATCACCATCATATAACAAGAACTCTAAACATTTTATATCTCGGCTAACATTATGGTGTCTTAATCCTTCGTGTTTATGATGTATGATTTGGAGTTTGTGGGGATCAAAGTCACCTCTAATAGTAAAACATATTCCAAATGGAAGTTCACTGGATTTTTGAGCCAAATCTACACAGTGTTTACTTACTATCAATTCGCACATAGGTAAATTTTGCCATTTGGATTTATAAAAATCACCATATATAAAGTCAATAGATTTATCTATGCTACCTACTTCGTCTGTAATATGTGTACCTTCCCATATAATATCATCTATCGTCCACATACAAATAGCTAACATTTCTGTGTTAATCCTATTACCAAGCCTTGCTAACTCTACTATTTGGGGTCTTCCTTGTATAACTAACCGAACCGATTTTTCAGGTAAAGCTAGGAGGGCTTTTCGGTGTTCTTCTGCTTTTTTTATTCTTTCTTGTTTCTCTCTTTCTTCCTTTTCTTTCTTCTGTCTATCTATTTCTTTCTGTGGGCTAAGTTCGTACTTTATCTTTGCTATACCACCAAAGATAAAAGCAATAACAACAAATGCAATTACTATAAGAAATAATATAATAAAAGCATTTAACACCCTATCAGTACCACCAGCCACAGCATCATCATCCATATAATCATATTGGCTTTGTGCTAAAATAGTAATGCTAATCACAAAGAAATAAATAAAAGATACTATCCGCCTCATATAACAATACATTTAATTATTACTTTTTTCCTTATAATCTGGATTTGGTACTATCTGACCAGTAGATAAATCTATAATGTTTGGAAGTACTATAGGTGGTTCTACCATTGCTACCACCTTATCCATTACATCCAGTATTACTTCATTGATAATACCCATTACATTATACACCCACTTCCTTTCTTTCCATTGGTTTAGATTATGGAAAGTACCTACCAAACCTTTTTCACGGCTATCCCATAGCCATTCTTCAGTTTCCTTATCCAGTTCTATTCCGCTACAGTAGAAATTAGATGGATGGATGTATCTGTTAGCATCTTCATAGTATTCCCTAATAGATGGGTAATCCTTTTCCATATATTCTAAGATATTCCCATCCAGTAAAGATTTACCATCAAACTTATTAGTACTTCTAGAAGCGTAATCCCAGTTATGGCTACCTTTTAAGTAGTCGTTAATGTACTTATCTGGATTCTTTGCCAGAAGGATTCCATAGGTTTTGATAGCAGCATCTATAAGCATCCTAAGAAGATGGATAGCACAAACATCTTCCCTTTTGATGTATAAGGCATCAAAGCCGCTATCTATGTTAATGGTATATTCCCCAATAGCCTTTAGAAAGCATTTGTATTTAATGCTTTCTTCCTTCAGAAGTTTATACGGCTTCTGGCTTAATGGTGTAAAATACTTCTGATATAATGGGGTATATGCCATACTAATCTATATCTTCTGCATCCAGAATCTTATCTAATTCAGCTTCTACATCTTCTGGGATGGGTTGTAGTAATCCATCTTCCAGTACTATCTTTGAATCTTCCATAACGATATATTTTCTAGAAGCTAATTTTTATTATATCCGTTTGGGAAATAACGATTATTAAAATGGGTAATCAAATCATCTGACATACAAACATTACAAAAGGTATTATTATAACCATTGAGTTTATATACATTTCTTTGTACCCCATTTCTTATAGCAGGGCAGTTAATTGTAGAATGTTGTAAGCAATAATCATTTACATTAGAACCACCTAGGAACATTGGTTCAGCATAAAAGTTACTACCGTCACCTTTTTTTACTGAAGGTTGTGTGTTGGAAGATTTCAATTCGTTAATGATTTCTTTTTTCAGTTCTTCCTTATTCACATTGTTGCAGGCGGCTAAAGTACATATAGCCAGAAGTAATAATACCTTTTTCATATTGATAATTATTTGGTTCTTTTGAAATGTCTTTCTCTGCTTTCTTTTTCGTGCTTAAACACAAACTCATCTGAATTAAGTTTGATAATTTCGTATTTATCAAACCATTTTTTCCCTTCCCACCAAAAAGATGTAGTTAGGATACTTCCAGATATAGACCATTCACCTTTAGTACTAGTATCACCAAAACCAGGGGATAGGGTTTTGTGTTCAAAAGTACCATCCGAATTATAGATTTCTATTTCTGTACCTACCCGAATTTCTCTTTGCCATTCACCGACAATCTTATAACTTGGGGTGTTAATGTACCATATCCATCCTATAGCTATACAAATAAGTATTCCTATAACTATTTTTACTGTTTTCTTATTGGATGAAATGAAAGTTTTGATAGATTCAAAATAGTTAATAGTATTGCTTTCCAAAGATTTGCCGCAATACTGGCAAAACTTAGAATTATCATCTATTTCCTTACCACAATGTTTACAGTACATAATTACATAATTTTAGAGTTAATATCTTCCAGATGTGCCAGTAGCACATTACCTATTATCTGGTTTACATAAACCATATCCTTAGCGTACACCCGTACATCTTTCTTACTGGCTATATACATATCTTTTTTATAGCTATAGTAGCTACCCAGTTCTACATCTTTTTGGGATTTTGATGGATGTATAAAGCCAGAATACTTCTTATATAGTTCACCTATGGTACTACCATACTTTGCATCCAGTTCTTTCCTAAGTTCAGATGGTACTATATAGCTTCCATCTATTACAACCTTTCCCAGATTCTTACCACCATCATATAGCCTATGTAGTATCTGGAAAGGGTGTAGTGTTTCCGCATAAATAGCAGTTAGGTTTTCCAGTTGTAGCCTTATTAGTGGAAGGGCTACCAGTGCTTCAGCTTTATTTAATAAGTCTATGAAACATCTGTTATAGATGTTAAGTGTATCAAAGATATTAAATAAATCATCATCACCAGTATTAAGAAGATTCTGGATAGTACATCTAGGATTCTCTGTATTTAATGGGGTGGTTTGTTCGCTTGTTTTATAGTACTTACAATTAGCATAGAAGATAGCTTCAAAGATAGGATAGTAGTAGTTACTGCTATCCGCTAAATCTTTATATGTAAAGCGTTTCTTCATAATGCCAGATAGTTACTTACTTATACCATCTTCTACGGCTTTTTCAAATTCTTCCTTAGTACAGGGCTTTCGCATTATCCAGTAAGATGTAGTTTCACTAGCACCATAGCCAGCGGCCATAGCACCTTCAGAAGTAGCACCATTTACATATAATTCCCATCCTAAAGAATACATATACATAAGGGCAGCAGCAGGGGTATTAAACTTTATCGTTTTACCATTGCTATCCTTCAGCTTCTCTATTGTCTTACCATCATCTAGATTTACCTTAAATCCTTCATTCTTCAGACTTCCAGAAAAGGTAATGATATTATAGATGTGGTACTGTTTTTCCGTTGTTTGTGCAGATACAAACAAAGGAAGGCATACCATAGCCAGTAATAATAATGCTTTCTTCATATCCTTTATAGTTTATCGTACTTAGTAGCCTTACCTTTTGCCTTTTCTACTGGGTATTTCTTGGCATTTAATGCTATTTTGTCATTCATTATTTCTTCTATATCCAGTCCACATCTATAAGCCATCTGGAAGGCTAAGATAAGTACATCCGCTAATTCTTCTTTGATTTTGCTTTTATCGGCTTCATCTGGATTCTTCCACAAAAAGCACTCTAGTAGTTCATTGGCTTCTACACTTATGGATATAGCCAAATCTTTAGGGTTATGGAATTGCTCCCAATCCCTTTCAGCGTTAAACTGTTTTATTCTTTCTGTGATACTTTCTATAGCGTTCATATCTGGATTATCTTTATTGGTTTATTCTTTTCTTTGGCATAGTCTAAGGTAAACTTTGTACCCCTACTAGTACCATCCCAGAAAGCTAGTACACAATCACATTCATCTACTATTAGCTTATTCCTTTCTAGTGGCGCACCCTTCCCATACTTATCATAGTTAGGGAAGTATTCTATTAGTTTAAGCCCTTTCTTCTTTGCAAATTCTCTAGCATAGGTATCAGCACCCTTAGCACCCCCAGAAACTATAGTATCTGGAATGTATTTTAGATATGCTTCTATATCTACTGGGGGGCAGGTTCTACTACCTATTATGGCCAGTTTCATTTCCTAGGTCTTGATTTGTTATAATCTATTCTTCTCCCATATTTTTTACCACCATTTAGAAATTTAATATATTTCATAACGGCAGCCGAACAGGATCGATGATTACTAATGTTTTTGGGATGAAGATTTATCTTAGAATATAGCTTCCACAATTCTTCTAAATCAGTGATTTCAAATAGTTGTTTGCCACCACATTCTTTTAATAGCATTTCTTTTAGAAAACTGCTATTTAATGCCAGTCTATAGTTACGGGTTGTAGCTTCTGACAAATTCAACTGTGCAAAGAAATCATTTCTTCTTTTGATAATACTTATAGCATCCATAACACTAAATATCTATCCCCAGTCTTTTTAATTCTTCCTTGTCGGAACAGTCTTTAAGTACTGCTTCTAATCTAGTATTCATACCAGCATTATGCTCGTACTTCCTTCTTAATATGCCAGTACATCCTTTGTCTGTTATATAGAATTTTTCTGGGCAGTCCGTATCTACAATATCTACCATATTTGCTAGACGATAATCATAAGGCATTTTAGAAGCATTGATATATCGACCTCCTATATGGCGGTTGAAATCATCTAGTAGAAAGATAGAAGCACCTTCTATTTTTAATGTAGGGTTATGAAAAGATATAGTACTTTGTGGAATGTCTTTTAATCTTTCTGCTATCCATTTAATCACTGGTACAGCCCACGAATTGCCTACAGCTTGGTATCTTTGGGTATCTTTACATTTGTCTAATAGGGTGTAGTTATCAGGGAATCCCATAAGCCTTTCACACTCTAGGGGGTCTAACCTTCTTAACCTCCCATCTTGTGCAAAGTACAGTGAGCCGTTAAAAGCGGCAGCATTACCATTCCATTTAGTACCATAAGCGGCATAAAGACAATCTGAATAACTCCTAAATGCTTCTACCTTATGGCCATTCACTATTTTAGTCAGTTCAAAAGTTGTATCCGTTGTATCTTCAGGCTCATCAAATAATGAAGGTTGTGCTTTCTTTGGTTGTGGTTTGAATGGATCTGCTACTAAGCTACCTTCCTCAAATAGCACCTTTTCAGGTTGAAAATCCTTACCACCACCTAGAACATAAATACGCCTTCTTTGTTGCGGAAGTCCAAAATACTTAGCATCTAGTATTCTCCACGCTATATTTCTTTCTTTACCATACACTACACCAGCATTAGGCCATTTAGGGTATATGGCAGATTCTTCACCTTCCTTACTTTTGGTCTTCTTAATCTTTCCTAAAGGTGAAATGATGGGTTCTTCTAAGCCAATTAAACCAGCCAGAAAACATCCAAAGGCATTAGTTTTGTCCGTTAATGCCCCTTCTACATTTTCCCAGAAAAATACAGTTCTATTTTGGCCGTTAGCTAGTCTTTTAGCATCAATAGAATTAACAATATCAATATACTTTAATGTTAATTGGCCTCTATCATCATTTATACCATTCCGCCAACCAGCTAAAGAAAAAGCTTGGCAAGGTGTACCACCACATAACATATCTGGGGCTTCTACTTCACCATTATCTATCATTTGCGGTATATCGTTCATATCCCCTAAGTTTGGTACATCGGGGTATTTTTCCGCTAAGAATCTAGATTGAAAATCCGCTATTTCCGAAAGCCATAAGGGTTGTATCCCTAATGGCTCAAATACATAACTGGCAGCTTCAATACCAGAGCATAAACTTCCAAAAGTTCTTATACTCATTACTTTTTGTTTAATTCATTATTAAGCATAGTTCTCCACTTCTCAATATCATACCAGGCACATCCCTCACATCCTTTTTCTGCGGCCTTACCTTTTTCTGGTATAGCAGGATCCCACCGTTCAGTACCTTTGTAGAAGTAATTTATGCCATAAATAGTACCCCTAATCTTTTCTTGATAACATCTTCTACAGATTTCTCGCTTTTGTTGATTCCGTTGATTATCTAGTAACTGGAATTTTTGGATGATTTCAGCATCGGTCATATCCATAGAATTTTCTGCCTTAGTTTCTTCATCCCATCTAACTTCAGAAAACTTATGGTCGGGTATTAAAGCCTTCTTTGCAGTTACTCTGGCTTCAAAAGCATTTCTTTCTCTAAGAAGTCTGATTACTCTAGCCTTAAACTGAGGTGTAAAGGTTTCATATCCCATTTCTGCGTGAAGTGGAATAGGTAGTAATATACGGTTGTATCCCTTTAGCCCTCTGGGTCTAGGTATTGAAGCTATAGTATAACCAGCATCTTTAATGTCTTGTATCCTTCGTGCAGAATTTGGATTCATCGGGAAATTTTCAAATTCTTCTTTGAAAGATAATAATACATCAAAGAAAATAGGTGTTACATCACCACCAATTAAACCACGTTGTAATTCTTCTTTTTTCCATTTCTCCATAGCAGATGGTGTAAAATACTGCTTTAGAGATTTAAGATATTCTGCTAATTCTTCTTCTGTTTTAATATCTAAGCCAGCTCTTCTATCTACAAACGGTACATAAGTATCCCACTTAAATCCATCATCTTGGATGAAGGTGGTTTTAACATATACTTCACTAGCCTTATTATTTTCAATAATAGAAAATACCTTTATGTTCTCTCTCTGTAGTAGGCTTTGTAATAATAGTAAGTTCATCATAATTTCTTCTTATTTATTATACCGATAATATCTTCTTTGCTAATGGGGTATAGTATTCCATCATATTTAGCATATAATTCTACATCATCTTTCTCCTTAAATAGTTCTACCACATCTATATTTAGATGTGTAGCAATTTTCTTTAAGGTATCAAGTGTGGGGGATATATTGCCATTAAGATAATTGCTAAGATTAGACTGGCTAATGCCAGAAGTACTAGCAAAATCTTTAAGTGTAATACCCCTTTGGGCTAAAATTTCTTTTAATCTTAAATCCATTTTGAAATATGTTTGAGCGACAAAAGTACTCATTTATTTACTAAATTCAGCAATTTTTGGCTAAAAATATATTAAATATAGATATACATTTTGTTGTGATTATTAAATTTAGTAATTTTGTAGCAAAATTATATCATATATAATACTTTCAAAATGGAAAAAGAATTAAGAACATTATTAGTTAGACTTCTAAAAGATGAAGTTACTATGCAATCTTGGGGTATTACTAACATTAAGATAGATAATAGTAGCCTTAAATTTGATGTTAGTGGTATGAAATATATTGGTACAGTGTCTATCTGTGTTGATAATTGTGGTTACAAAATTCATATAGGAACAAAAAGTTTTTTGGCTTCTATAGATAATGTTATTAGTATTTTAGATAATGAAATAGAAAGAACGGAAAACTATATTTCCGATTTATCAAAGATGATATACTAAAAAATCCAGCCCTTCAGGACTGGATTACTATACATATTATATATAGGTACTATCTAACAAAGAAGTAGTGGCTAGCTACTTCATCTATAGCATCACCATCGGCTTCCAGTGTACTACTATCACCATCCCTTACTAGTGTTTGGATGGGATAGTAGTTAGCTTTATCTACTGCTTCTGATTCTGGAATGATGGATACTTCATTATTACCGTCTATATATACCCCTTCACCATCGGATAGGGTGTACTGGTTATCACAAAGGTATTCTTCTACTACATCATATACCTTCTGGCTAAAAGCCCTTAGATTTTGGATGGAATCACACATAATCTTATTCTTTAATCGGTTGCAAAATACTTTTTTAATTAGAAGGGGAATACACCTACTTAATCTTCAGTAGGTGTATTCTGTGCTTCTGCCTTTCTACGTTCACGGTACTTCCTTTGTCTTTCGGCATTGCTAGCCTTAGCTTTGTCGGAATCCTTATGGGCTTCCCTATACTGCTTCTGGTAGGCCAAATATGCTTCCCTTCTGTCTGGGGCTTGATAGGTAGCTATGAATCTTTGGATGTAAGCCCCTTCAGCTTCTACCAGTCCTACACCTTCTGGGGTGAAGTCCGTGTAGATTTTGTGGTTTCGGGAATCCAGAAGGTACTTATGCTTATTATCCATATAGTCATAGATGGTAATAACGGTAAGCATCTTATTACCTTCAATTCTGGAAATAGTAGCCCATCTAATCATTTGATGTATAATATCAAATCTTACCTTATCATCCGTTATGTCGGATATGTTATCAATGTATTCCCCATCATATTCCCCCTTATACTGGAAAAGCAGGTTTTCGTAATCCCTTATCTGGTTGTTAAAGGTGTCTATATTACTATTCTGGGTAGCTATCTTCTTATTCAGTTCGGCTATAAACCTATCAGCCTTAGCAGTATCCATAGTACCTTCCACATAGGCTTTTTCCTCTATCTTTTCTGCTCGCTTCTGGATGGATGCTATTTCAGCCTTAGCCACATCGATCTTCTGGTTAAGAAGTACTATCTGGGTTTCATAGTATTCCTTTTGGCCTTCATTCTTTTGTTCCATCTTATCTACATACAAAGGGGAAGCACAAAGCCACAAAGCAGAATCTACCATATTGATATTTATAGCAAAGTTACTATCACACTTAGTACAGTGGTAGAAGTTGCGGCTTTTCACTGCCATCATCACTTTACCACACTTAGGGCATCTAAGGATACCTTTACCAAAGTAGAAAGTGCTATACTTCTTTTTGGGGGCTATGATATTCTTCTGGGCTATTTCCTTGCACTTTTCAACCATTTCCACAGTGACCAGGGCAGGGTACACATTTCCTTCAGTTTTCAGATTCATCCTACTTCCATCACCAGACGGTACACCAGCATAGGCAGTATTAGTAAGGATGTGATTAACGGCTACTTCAGCGGCATTTACGGTCTTATCGGTAAAGATACCCATTTCACGGATTTCTTTAGTAAGGCTTCTGAAGCTATACTTACCAGAAAGATACATAGTATAAAGCATCTTCACTACATCTGCTTCATCTTCCTTTACTACTAGCTTCTTATCTTCATCTACAGTATATCCGTAAAGGATGAAGCCACCAGTATAATAAGACTGCTTCCTTCTGGCATCCTTACTACGCTTAAAGCGTTCTTTCTTTGTTCTCATTTCGGATTCTGCCATTTGTGAGAAAAGCGTAAATACTACTTCAGCACCTTCATTGATAGTACCATCATCATTAAACAGTTTAATAGATGGATTCTTAATGATTAGTTGTACCTTATGCTTAGTAAGGTATTCCAGTACGCTAAAGTTAATCTTCTTTCTTCTGGCTATACGGCTTACTTCCCAACAGTACACACAATCTACACCTATACCAGATTCTATGTACTGCTTCATTTGGTTAAGGCCAGCTCTATCTTCTTCTTCCAGTTTAATACCAGATTCCTTTTCACAGATGGGTATTATATCTTCAGGCTTATAGCCATCCTTTATAGCCATCTGGTAGATTTCACGCTCTTGTTCCGTGAAGTCTTGTGCTTCTGTAGATACCCTTACTAATAGTATTGCCTTCATAATCTATAAGTATTTTTATTGTTATTATTGATTCTGGGGGCAAAGGTACATAGAAAGTAACAAAACTCCAAAAAAATATTAAAGAATTACAACTATTGGAGGGAGTGCATTTGCCAGTTGTAGTCTGACCTCATTGATTATACCTAATAGTGTTACAAATATTGGAAGTGGTGCGTTCAGTGGTAGCAATCTAACTTCTATAAACATACCCAACA
>Ga0256404_1003265_pt1 | contig 33525 bp, 30 predicted proteins | sample RumenRJG_01DNA_FD_185990 | JGI IMG/M metagenome (GOLD analysis project Ga0256404, IMG submission 185990) | Bovine rumen microbial communities from Lethbridge, Alberta, Canada - RJG_01 | ecosystem: Host-associated > Mammals > Digestive system > Stomach > Rumen | place: Canada: Alberta | collected...
GGGGCGTTCAAAAATGTGCTGAAATGCCTTCATATACGCTAATAAAGGACTTTTCGTCAAATTGTTTAAAGAGGTTTTAACGACCTTCTAAAATGTTCACCAATTCGAGTCCAGTAATCCCGACCAATCGTAAAAGACTGAGAATCAGATGATTCTCGGTCTTTTTTTATGCTTTTAGTATAGCTTATTTAAATTTCTAAATAAATATAGGGAAAACGCTCTCGGTTTTAATTCTTTTTCGTAACTTTGCAGGATCTATAATAAAATAATTTCGCGAGTTATGAGAAAAATATGGACCATGTTGCTGCTGAGCACTCTGACGATGAGTGCCGTCTATGCTCAAAAGTCGCATCCCGTGGGAGTGAGGATGGAGGTGGCTGAGGCCGAAACCGAACGCGGTGAATATTCCATTTTCACTTATAAGGATGCCGATGACACCTTTGGCTACTACCTGAGTGTTTCGCGATCGACCGATACCTTGGGCACCGACAATGTGCTTGGGTTTGATATGAGTGGTTTCCGGGAGATTGCCATTTGGCTCGGAGCCACCAGCGATGAGGTGATGAGCGCGCTTGCCTCCCTTCTCGACCTCTGCGGCAAAGACGTGGAGACCTCGGCAGAGTTTCGTGGCCGTGCGGCCACAGCTGGCGAACGTTTAGGCGAACCTGTCACCACCCTTTGTGTCGTGACGAAAAAGCCGCTGGGTGGTAAGCGTCTGATGTTCGTCTTCCCCCACGGCGAGCATCAGGCACATGCCTACCTTACCAAGTCGGTGATTAAGCAGTTGCGCTTTAGTTTCAAAATCGATAGAAAACTTCATCCGAAACAACATCAATAATCATAAGCAATGAAAAAGATACTTTTCTTGGTTGCCGCCGCCATGATGGCTGCAACAAGTGTGAATGCACAAGTCAGTTTTGACGAACCCAAGCAAGAAGTGGCTATTAGCTTAGGTGGCTTGTCGAATTCAGATATCATTACCGTGTTCGAGAACCTTGGCGCTGGCCTGATTGGTGTCACCGTCGATAATGATTCGTTCCTTGGTCCTATTTCCGCCGAGTACTTCTACCACGTGAAGCCTTGGCTCGGCATCGGTGGCATTGTCGTTTATGGCCAGATGAGCCAGGATGTCTACCTGATGGGCAAGGAAAAAGGCAAGGATGGTGATCTGAAGAATCATTATTTCACTGTGATGCCTGCTGTGAAGTTCGACTGGCTGCGCAAGAAGAATGTCGGTTTGTACTCGAAGCTTGCCATAGGTGCTACTTTACGTAACGAACAGGTTGACTACTTCGATGCAGACAAGGAAGACTATAACGAAAGCGATTGGCACGTGAACTGGCAGGCATCGCTCATCGGTGTCGAGGTTGGCGGTGTGAATCTGCGTGGCTTCCTGGAGCTGGGCACTGGCGAGCAGGGCATCGGCCTGATTGGTCTGCGCTACAGGTTCTAAAGGTTTTGCAAGGAGAGCGGCCTGGAAGGCCAACAGCTGTTAGCCCAGGGCAGCGCCCTGGGTTTTAATATATGGCATCTATTATCGCCCTGGAAGGGCAAAAGCATTGATTATCTAAGCTTTTGCCCTTTCAGGGCGAGATTACTATTCTGCTTGTCATCCCAGGGCGTTGCCCTGGGCTAGTAGCTGTTGGCCTTTCAGGCCGTTTGACGACGAAAGGTGCTCCTGGGCTATGCCGCCCCTTTAAGGTTTTACGCCCAGCGCAGCCTCCCCCCTTACTTCATCATCTTGTTCTTCTCCAGCGTCCAGTCTTTGCGCTGGGGTAGGGTGCACTTCTTTCCTTTGAACATCTTGGCCGACTTGCGATCGCCCTTCAGTTGCCAGTTAAGCCAGGCGAGGGCCACCACTGAGAACTCGCCGCCGTGTGGCTGACGGTAGGTGCCGCCGTGTCCGACAGGGAAGTTTGCTGCGCAGGCAGGCACATGGCTGATGCGATGGAAGTCGTCCATGCCGTTCTCGTAGGCGATGTCTTCCTTACCACCGAGGATGTAGATGATGGGCGAGTGTATCTCCTTCAGCTTTTCCTTCGGGGGCATGGGCATACCGCCCACAGCACTACCGGCGTTCTGACGGTTGAAGAGTCCGCTGTTGCAAATCATCAGCGTGGTGATGCGCGGGTCGGCGCAGTTGTAGAGCGTCTGCAAACCTCCACACGACATGCCTGCGGCACAAATGTTCTTCACATCAATCTTTCCGAAGAAGGGCGACGACGGGTCGCTGTTCTGTGCGATAGCCCAGTCTATCGACTCCACTTGCTGCTGCGTTGTCGACATCGGTCCACGATAGGGATCGTCGTTCATGGGGATGTAGCCCGTTGCCAACACGAGATAACCATAGGAGGCAATCTCGTTCAGGAACTTGTAGTGTTCCCACGGCGAGTTTGTGCAGGCACCGTTGCCCCATACCAGCACGGGCAGCTTCTGCTTCTTGCCGAACTTCGTCAAGTCTTGTGGTGCAAACACCGTGTGGGCAGGCAGCGTGGGCTCTTCTTTCATGATGGCCTTGTAAGGGCCTGTGCCACCGTCTTCCACGATTCGCGACTTGCTTTCTTCTCCACTGCTGAAGCTCATGTTCACCAGTGCCAGCGCTGTCAGCATCATGACAGCATAAAGTGTTCTTAGCGTTTTCATTTGGTTGCAGTTGAATGGTTGTTGATTTGTAGTTTCGAAATGCAAATATATAAAAAAAGTTTTTATTGCGCATCAATTATCTCACTTTTTAATTGTTTTTCTTTGACATTTCTATCATTTTTCGTATCTTTGCCGATACATCAGCGATGAAGTCACATATAACATGACATACCAACACAATGAAAGGATTAAGTAATACCATCATCTGGCTCATGAGCCTGCTATTTTCGGCCGTGAGCGTCAGCGCACAGGAGGCGGCTGAAACCGCTCGTGTCGTGGTGAGTGGAGTGGTGACCGATGCTTCTACCGGTCGCCCTGTGCCGCAAGCAACGATAGCCGTTGCCGGAACCCATGTGTCGGTTGTGAGCAACGACGATGGATTCTTCACCTTGAAAGCTGCTGCTATGCCCCAGGGCATCGTCGTCTCCTGCGTAGGCTATCAGTCGCAGACGCTGAAGGGGCAGAGCTTATTCCCGAAGGGCAAGGGTGGTGACAATGGTCGGGCACTCACCATTGCGCTGAAGCCCACAGCGATTTCGCTCAGCGAGATAGTGGTATGGACGGAAGATCCACGCGAACTCGTGCGCATCGCCATGAGCAAGATTCCGCAGAACTACAGCCGTGAGCCTGAGCTCTTCCGCGGCTTCTATCGTGAGACGGCGATGAAGCGTCAGCACTATATCTACGTGGCCGAAGGTGTGGTCGATATGTACAAGACTGCCTACGACCATAACAACTACCGCGACCGTGTGGCCATTCGGAAGGGACGCCGCCTGCTCAGTTCGAAGCAGGGCGACACACTCACGGTGAAGGTGATGGGCGGTCCGGTGCAGCCCATTCAGCTCGACATCGTGAAGAACCACGACTTCCTACTCAACGCACAGGAACTCAACAACTACAACTTCGAGATGCTTCCCTCGACCACTATCGCCGACCGCCTGCAATATGTCGTTGCCATCTCGCCGCGCTGGCCTGTGGAGTGGCCCCTCTACAACGGACGCCTCTACATCGACCGCGAGACGCTTGCCTTCACGCGTGCCGAGCTTTCACTCGACGTCAGCGACCGCGAGAAAGCAACCCGCTACATGCTCATCAGAAAGCCGGCCGGCGTGCGCTTCCGCCCAAGGGAGCTCTCTACGCTCATCGACTATCGCTACGACCAGGGCGTCACGCGCATCAGCTACATCCGCAACACGTTCCGCTTCAACTGCGACTGGAAGCGCCGCCTCTTCGCCACATCGTTTACTGCCTGTTGCGAAATGGTCGTCACCGACCACGAGCCTGCCAAAGGCCGTGCACCCATCAGCGGCCGCGATTCCTTCGACTCGCGCGATGCCTTCTACGACAAAGTAGACTTCTTCCTCGACCCCCTGTTCTGGGAAGACTACAACATCATCGAGCCCTCCGTCTCACTCGACGAGGCCATCGACAAGCTGTTGAAGAAGCGAGTCAAGCGATAGGGAATGAGGACTCTCTCCCACGCATTCAAATCATGACTAGAATGCGGCCATAAAACGTATTTCTTTTTACTACCCAATCAATGCTCCGGAGCTATTAATTCATTGCTCCGGAGCAACTAACTCATTGCCCCGGTGCAACTAACTCAATGCTTTCGTGCTTCTAACTCAATGCTCCGGTGATGCGAGAGAATTGATGTGGAAAAGTAAATTAACTTAATTTGTGCAGTAAATTAAGTTATTTTATTCAGTAAATTAAGTTATTTTACTTTGCAAATTAAGTTAATTTACTACGCAATTTAAGTTAATTTACTGAACAAATTAAGTTAATTTGCTGAATGGGAGTATTGCTCTCGTCTCATGAAAGCATTGCTCTAGCATCATGAAAGCATTGCTCCAGTATTATGAAAGCATAGCTCTGGCATCGCAAAAACAACGCCATGTGGCACAAAATGGCCTGGTGGAAGGCCCGTGGGGTCATTTTTGCGAGGAATCTTGGGCATCGCGTAGTGATTTTGAAAAAAAGTGGCCGTATAGTTGTGTTATTCAAGAATTTTGAGTATTTTTGCGGTGTTCAAAGCAAACAAGACGGAAACCTAATAGAACAATGACAATGATGAAGAGGTGTGCTTATTTTCGATTGCTGTCGGCACTGGTGCCGATGGCGGTGGCGGCTGTGCTGATGACGGCCTGTGCCACAACGGCTGAGACACGTGAGAGACGGGCTGCAGAGCAGCAGCGCATTGCTCAGGCGGTGGAAGAGATTGTCGCCAGTGGCGACTTCACGGTTGAAATGAACTACGTGAACCCGCAGCGCATGCGGTCGAAGATGCTTACTGGCGAATATGGTGTGACGGTAAAAGGCGACTCCATAGATAGCTACCTGCCGTTCTTCGGACGCGTCTATCGGGCAGAGTTCGGCATCCAGACTGGACTTCGCTTTGAAGACAAAATTGCGCAGCGGCAGGTTAAGCGGGCGCGGAAGGACTATTATGAGGTGGACCTCGTTGTCAAGCGGCACATGGAACACCTGTTCTATAGCTTCGATATCTACGATAATGGCAAGGTCACACTCATGGTGAGAAGTGATAATCGCGACACGATGCACTTCTCGGGTGATTTGGTGATAGAATGATAATCAAGATATGAAAAGAATTATTGGTGTTCTATTCCTTTTGCAGCTTGTGATTCCTGGCTGCATGGCGCAGGAAAAGGGCGACTATTTTGTGCGTTATATCAAGGAGCATCTGCTCTATAGTCAGGGCGACGAAGTGAACGTGATAGATGTGGACCTGGAATGGCCCGACGCTATCGACGGTGCCGACTTGCGTCCGCTGCATACCTATCTCATCAAGCATCTCATGGGGCTGCAAAACGATGACTTCGACAAGGCATTCGGGCAGTTCAAGGCGATGTTTGGTCAGCCCGTGACGCAGCAGTTTGCCTCCACGCCCGATGATACGAAGATGTGCTATGTAGACCTGTCGCTGAAACTCGTTGCCCACGAGCCGGGACGCTATGTGTCGTTCGAGATGAAAGGCTCGTGCCGGCCGGGCAAGGCGTCGTCGCATGTGGCATCGAATGTGTCGAATCTGCTGACGTTCGATTTGGTTGGACTGGGCATCCTGACGCGTGACGATATCATTTTGCATAAGCGTATGGAAGAAGGTTTCACGAACATCGAACTGCTGTTGCCTCGCCATGTTGACAATCAGTTCTTCACGAACCTTTCGGTGAACGATGCTTGTTTGGCACATGGCAGGGTGTTGGTGTATAACAGCATCAACGACATGTATGGCAACGATGTTTCTTACAAGTTAAAGATTGCCCCTGCCGACCTGGGCCGCTTTCTCTCGAAGGAGGCAAAGGCGCTGCTGAAGCCACTGAAGAAAAAGAATGGCGTTGCTCTGCCAGGACGCGATTTGTCGGCTACAGGACTTCCTTCGGTGAGCGTGACGGACCTCTGCATGAACCCTGACGAGAAGCCTCAGTTCCAGGTTCCGGGACGGAGCCTCACGGAGTATATGACCGATGAGGTGCGTTCCGTGGTGGATGAGGTGGATGGGAAGTGCTATGGAACCATCTTGGTGCGCCTGACCATCGACAAAGAGGGCGTTACGCGTTATATCAGTGTGCAGCAACCGCTGGCGCCTGCCTACGACCGTGAGGCGGTGCGCGTGGCGAGAAGTCTGCCGCGATGGAAGCCGGCGATGCAGGGCGGAAAGCCTGTTCCTACGCAGATTGTCGTGGGAATAGAGTTCGTGAAGTAGCTGTTTCCCGTCATTGCTGAGGAGAAGAAAGGTTGTCTGAATTCGTTAGGAAGAAGAATGTTTATCAGGAAGTAGAAGGTTTGTCAGAATGAAGAAACTGTCGCATTTTCTTTCCTTCGTGCTCATCGCCGCATTCTTGCTGGTGGTGGGCATTGCCGTTCACGACGTTTTCTTCCCTGATGACCAACTTTTGCTGTCGGCAATCCTCAATGGCTCGTCCAGTCGCGAACCGAGTTCGGTCTGCGACGGCATCGACGTGAGCCACCATCAGGGGCTTATCGACTGGGAGGCGGTGTCGGCAACCAAGGTGCAGTTTGTGTTTCTGAAGGCAACGGAAGGCAGTACGCACGTCGACCGTCGTTTTGCCCGCAACCTGCGAGGTGCACGGCGGGTGGGAATCCCCGTGGGTGCCTATCATTTTCTGAATGCAAAGAGTACGATTGCCAGCCAGTTTGCGAATTTCTACGAGCATGCCTCACCCTCAGAACTTGACCTGCTGCCCGTGGTCGATGTGGAGTGGAGTGGGGTGAGGGGCTGGAGTACGCAACAGCTGCACGACAGTCTGTCGTTGTTTGTGCGCCTGGTGGAGGAATACTATGGATGCCAGCCGCTCATCTATGCCGATGAGAAGTTCTTTTATCGACACTTGAAAGGACACTTCGATAGCTATCCGCTCTTCATTGCCCGCTACCAGAAGCAACAGCCGCAGCTGCCTTTCGCCCGTAGGTATTATCTCTGGCAGTCGTCGGAGAAGGGGCATGTGGCAGGCATCAGCGGACATGTAGACCTCGATATGTTTACCCCCGGCACCACGATAGAGGATATTAGGGGGCCCCACCCCGTCCCTCCCCAGTAGGGAGGGGGGAAAGAAGCCCTTTGGGCTTCGTCCCCTGCCTGTGTTCTGTCGCACCTTCGGCGCTCGGTTTCGTGCTACACACTCCACCGCCTGCCTGCACGATTGGTCCTCACCATCGTCTTATGTCAGCCCTTTGGGCTTATTCCTTTCGTGTTGATGTATTCCTGCAATTCCTCCTTTGTACCATTAAACTGGTTGATATCTACCACATTGTCAATAATTCCCCAAACATGCCCGTCATGAGTGAATTGCCAAAACTTACAGTTTGGCACATCAGGCATCTCACCTCTTGGCTTTGCCAACCACAAGTCATGTGAGTTGAGTAGAGGGGCGTTCTTCACCCATTTTTCATACATGTGCATATTGGTATAGATGATGGCTTTTACACCACATTCCTTTTCTACCATCTCCAACCATTCTTTCGCTTTCTCAATGATAGTGGGGGAATCAATCTCAATATCAAGCACGGGTGGTAAATCGTTGGGTTCAAACTGCACATGCGACAGGAACACATCTGCCTGCATCTTCCCTGATACGGAATCGGTCAGGAAATGATAGGCTCCACAAGGAATATGTTGGTTTTTTGCCTCATGGTAGTAACTCTGATAGAGCGAGTCGACAATGGAATGGCCTTTCGTAACCCTGATAAAGGCAAACTGCACCGGACGATGTTTACGAGGCGCAGGTATCTTTCCGCTTACAAAACCAGCATCATCGCAAGGTAATGCCAGTTGATCCCATCGAATACTTCCTTGCCAAAAGGACACATCAACGCCATAGACTTGTGGATAATCGTTTTCAACAGCAGTTTCCTCGTTGTTCGTTGTTTCATGCCTTTGAACTAGGAACGAAAATGCAGCACCTATAGCTAGACCGCACAAAAATTTGCAAGCGCTCGTGAGAAAGTTCTTCTGTCGGTTTGTTAATGTTGTTCCCATATTGTTTATGGTTCAATGTAGGTGATTAGTGGATTGGAGTTTGATGATATGATTGGTTGGCTATATCCTCCTCCTTATCGATAATAATAGCTGAGCCAAAAAAGGGTGTTCAAAATGAAGAAAGGAGTCAATTTGTAGTCCCCTCCTCCTGGGCGACTGGGGCCTTTAGAGCAGCCATCGATATGGCTGCGGCCCCACAAAGGGGAGCGAATCCCCATTCGCGACGGAGGGCGAGGGGTCAGGGGTGGTAGAGAAGAAAAAGGCTCGACCAATTGTATGAAATTGACACATAATAGGTAAGGACCGTATTTTTCTCTACCACCCCGCACCCCTCCTTCCAGAAGGAGGGGACTACGCTGGGTGCTCGGAGGGGGGCATGCTGGGTGCTCGGAGGGGGGCATGCTGGGTGCTCGGAGGGGGGGACCACGCTGGGTGCCCATACATCCCAAAATCCACGGGCAGACACGGGGGTCTGCCCCTACACGCTGGGGGACTGAGGGGCTACACGTCCAACTCCAGTTCTACTGGGCAGTGGTCGCTGCCGAGGATGTCGGTGTGGATGCGGGCATCGAGGAGTTGCGGGCGGAGCCGCTCGGAGATGATGAAATAGTCGATGCGCCAGCCTGCGTTCTTCTGCCGTGCCTGGAATCGGTATGACCACCACGAATAGGTGACCTGCTCGGGATAGAGCGTGCGGAACGTGTCGATGAATCCCGAGGCGAGTAGCGTCGTCATCTGCTGGCGCTCCTGATCGGTGAAGCCGGCGTTCTGGCGGTTGGTCTTTGGGTTCTTTAGGTCAATCTCCTCGTGTGCTACGTTCAGGTCGCCGCAGAGGATGACAGGTTTCACGGCGTCGAGGCGCAGCAGATAGGCGCGGAAGTCGTCTTCCCACGTCATGCGATAGTCCAGTCGGCGCAGTCCGTCCTGCGAGTTAGGCGTGTAGCAGCACACCAGAAAGAACTGTTCCATCTCCATCGTGATGACGCGTCCCTCGTGGTCGTGCTCGTCGATGCCGATGCCGTAAGTGACGTTTAGTGGCGTGTGGCGTGTGTAGATGGCCGTTCCGGAGTAGCCTTTCTTCTCAGCATAGTTCCAGTACGACTGATAGCCGGGAAACGACAGGTCGAGCTGTCCCTCCTGCATCTTCGTCTCCTGCAGGCAGAAGAAGTCGGCATCGAGGGCCGCGAAGGCATCGGCAAAGCCTTTTCCGGCACAGGCGCGGAGGCCGTTCACATTCCAGGATATGAATTTCATGCTGTGCTGTTGTTTGCTTGGTTATTTCGTGCCCGAGAAGGCAATCATCGTATTGGCGTAGTACGTCGGCCCGTTCTCAACGGAAATCTTCTCGAGAATCATATAGAAGTACATCGCTTTCTTATTGTCGAAGGCTCCTTCGGCATAGAAGGCGTTGCGGAAACTGGTGCCAAACTGCAGGGTGGTATTCTTTACTTCGCTGCCAAACGTCATAGGAACGGTGACCTTCAACTGTTCCGTGCCTTTGGGGATGGCGTTGAAATAGGCATTGGTGAGCGGACCACTGGTTCCCCACGGGCGATAGAGGTAGACGCTCAGCTTCAGCGTTTGCAGGCTGTCGTTGCTGAATGCCTCTTTCATCTCCAGGTTGTCGATGGCCGGGGTGAATACTTTCATCGGGAAATTGTTGATGGTGATGACTGAATCACTGGCCGTGACGGTCCAGGAGGCTTTCACGGAATCGGTGAATGCCAGGTAGTACATGTCGGGAGCAAAGAAGCATTGTCCCTGGTAGGTTCCCTGCATGTTGTTGATTTGCTCCGCCTTCTCGGCCGGAGTCAGGGGAACGTAGATGTAAGAGTCTTCGTTGTCGTCGTTGCTACAAGCCACGAGTGCCATCATGACGATGGTCATCAGGGGCAGAATTGTTTTCTTCAATGTATTCATTTTCTTGTTTTGTTTTTGGTTCAAATATATAGTGAAAACTACCTTTCTGCAAAAAACTTGCATGAGAGGTAGCTTTTTTTTAGATTCTTTTCGATTCGCCGCGCAGCAGGTTCATGAATTCCTCGCGTGTCTTGGCTTGGTTGAAGGCTCCGCTGAAGTCGCTTGTGGTGGTGATGGCATTCTGCTTTTCGATGCCTCGCATCATCATACACATGTGCTTGGCCTCTATCACCACCATCACCCCTAGTGGTTTCAGGGTTTGCTGTATGCAGTCCTTGATTTGCTGCGTGAGCCGCTCCTGCACCTGCAGGCGATGGCTGTAGATGTCGACGACGCGGGCAATCTTCGACAGTCCGGTGATATAGCCGTTGGGGATGTAGGCCACGTGAGCCTTGCCATAGAAGGGAAGCATGTGGTGTTCGCAAAGTGAGAACACGTCGATGTCCTTCACAATGACCATCTGGTTGTATTTCTCGGCGAAGAGCGCATCGGTAAGCACCTGGTGAGGGTCTTGCGAATAGCCGCGTGTGAGCACCTGCATGGCCTTTGCCACGCGCATGGGTGTCTTCTGCATGCCTTCGCGGTTGGGGTCTTCGCCCAGCAGTTGGATAATCGACCGGTAGTGGGCCGCCAGTTCGTCGACGCCTTCGCGCACGTAGATTTCAGTTTCAATCATAGTTTCAGATTCGTCGGTTAGTATTGCACGGTGATCTTTCCCTTCACGACCACCGCTTGTTTGTAGCCAAGCTTCTTCACGTTGGCGAGCATTCGGTTGGCTTCGTCGAGTGTGCGATAGTTGCCCATGCGGCAAATCCATCGCGGCGAGTAGAAGTGCACGTAGATGGGTTCAGCAGGGTAGGCACGCTTCACGACACGGCCGGCCTCCTCGGCTTTCTGCTTTGCAGCGCGCGAGTTGCCGCCGGCATACACCTGAACGCGGTAGCCGTTCACCTTCTGTGCACCGCGCATCACCTTCTTGCTCATGTCCACTTCCACCTCACCGGTGCCCTCAGCATCGGTCTTCGGCATGTCGGGACGCAGCGCCTGGCGCTCTTTCGGTTCCTCCTTCTTTTCTTCCTCCTTTTCCTTTTCCTCCTTGGTGTTGTCGGCTACGTTGGTAGGCTTCGCAACTGGGGCTGGCGGCAGTGTGCCATTCACCAGATCCGTGATTTCCTTGCTCTGCGTCACCGACACGCTGCCCAGTCCCTGCACGTTCTGTTGCAGGTGTTCCAGATAGGTCTGGGCGCTGAGGGTCATCGATGTAAATAAGAATAGGAGTAATATGACCCATCCCCTGCCCTCAGTGTGAGGAAGGGAGTTGTATGTTTTGCACAATGTTTTCATGATTGGTGTCATTATTGTATTGTTATCTTTTTCAAATAGTTGATTATTTTAAAAAGTAACTACTCCCCTCCAAGTAGGGAGGGGTAGGGGGTGGGTCTTACTTCTTTCTTACTTCTTCCAAGCGTCGATGATGCCCTTGAAGTCAGCAGCCTTCAGCGAAGCACCGCCGATGAGACCACCGTCGATGTCGGGCTTAGCAAACAACTCGGGAGCATTCGATGCCTTGCACGAACCGCCATAGAGGATGGTGGTGTCGTCGGCAACAGCCTTGCCGTATTTCTCAGCGATGATCGAGCGGATGTAGGCGTGAATCTCTTCTGCCTGCTCAGCGGTAGCGGTCTTGCCGGTGCCGATGGCCCAGATGGGTTCGTAGGCGATGACGATCTTGCGGAAGTCCTCCTCGCTCAGGTTGAAGACGCTGCCCTCGAGCTCAGCCTTCACCACCTCGTTCTGCTTACCGGCCTCGCGCTCTTCCAGGCTCTCGCCGATGCAGAAGATCACCTTCAGGTCGTTCTTCTGAGCCAGCAGCACTTTTTCGCGAAGGATCTCGGGAGTCTCCTTGTAGTACTCGCGACGCTCGGAGTGGCCGAGGATGACATACTGTGCACCCGTCGACTTCACCATCTCTGCCGACACCTCACCGGTGAAGGCACCCTTCTCCTTGTCGGCGCAGTTCTCAGCACCCAGGCCGATGATGTCCTGGTCGAGGAACTGTGCGATGGAAGCCAGATGGATGAACGGTGTGCAGATTACCACGCCGCAGTTGGGCTTGTCAGCCTTCAGTGTTTCGTTCAGCTCCTTAGCCAGAGCAATACCGTCTTGCAGGTTCATGTTCATTTTCCAGTTGCCTGCTACAATCTTCTTTCTCATTGTCGTTACTTTTTTATTGTTGTTGATTTAACTAATGAATATCATTTATCGTGCAAAAGTACAAAGAAAAAATGAAATACGGGCAAATAATAGATGAAAACACTTTGTTTCGTCGAAAAAAAGTATTATTGCTCGTTTGTAGCGCCCGTTTCTTCGGCTTTCGGCTCCGCGTCTTTTTTCCGTTTCATCCTGAGTCGTCTGCGGCGGAACCACTTCGTCCAAGCCCATGTGCGGTCGGCAAGGGTGAGGATGGCCAGCGGCAGCACAAACCATAATAGGATGGTGGCGATTTTGCGCGGGGTGCTATCAGCAGGCTGGTGGCCGATGGGCAGCTGTTCGAGCGTCTTTGCCGACTGCGCCGGCGCGATGTGTGGCAGGTCGTTGTGGCTCCACTTACCGATGACGGTGCCTGCCTTCAGCAACACCAGACCTGGATTCGAACGGATGATGGTCTTCAGCGTGGTCTCGTCGGTGGTGCAGAACGAGTACTCGGCACCCGTCAGCTCTATCCATCGCTCGATGGCCTCGTCGGCAGAGGCGGTGAGGCAGTAGAACGGATAGTTGTGTTCCTCGGCATATTCGTACACCTGGTCGATGTCGCCGAAGTTCGAGTCGTCGGCCTTCTCCAGATGTGGCGAGCACAGCAGGAATGTGTAGCCGGGGTTCGAAAGCACCTGGTCGGTGATGTCGAGTTCCTCTGCATCTTCATCGTCGGCAGGCTCTCCAGTTGCTGCGCCATTAGCCGATGCTTTCGAGTACTGCGGATTCAGCACGATGGAAAAATCGTGGATGGGTGGTACGTAGCCTTTCTCCGTCTGCACGGTCTTCGAGTCGATGAAGGTCCAGGTGGAGTCAGGGTAGTTGTCGAGAGTGAATTCTTGCCGCTGGCCGTCCTTCTCCATGATGAATGTCGTTTCGAACTTCGGCTGCGGTGCCCCTTCGGGAATCTCCATTCCCTCGCTAATGTTTGCACCGAGGTGATAGGGACGGAAGTCGAAGGGCGGCAGCGTGTAGAGACTCCACAGGCTGGAGACGACGATGAAGATGATGGTGTAGTTGATGACGATCCATTGGTTCGACTCCGAGATGAAGCGCACCATCTTCATGGGCCACCACGCCACCACAGCAGCACATGCCAACAGTACGAGGTTCTTCAGCAGCGTTTGTCCGTTGGTGAGCTTCAGCGCATCGCCAAAGCAACCGCAGTCCTCGATGGGGTTAGCGATGTAGAGCCACAGTGTTACTAGTGTCATCACCGAGAGAAAGGCCAGCGTCACTCGTGTTGTCAGCCTTCGCTGAATGGCGAAGAGCAAGAAGATTCCCAAGCAGAACTCCACTGCCGAGAGCGTCACCGAACCTGCCAGCGTCAGCCAGTCGGGGGCCAGCGCCGACAGCCCTGCTGCCGTTGCATAGTCGTGCAGTTTGTACTGTGTGCCCAGCGGGTCTATCGCCTTCACGTAGCCCGAGAAGATGAACACCACCGCCAGCACCAGCCTGCAGATATTAATCAGAATGTTTTTAATAGAAAGTTTCACTATTCAATAATTTTCATATTTATGGCCTGAAAGGCTAGCTTACATCCAGTTGTTTTATTGTCCTCTACGGCCTGAAAGGCTAGCTTACATCCAGTTTTTTATTGTCCTCTACGGCCTGAAAGGCCAACGAGCTCTTAGCCCAGGGCAACGCCCTGGGTATAATCGTCCGTTTAAATATCGCCCTGTAAGGGCAAAAGCGTTAATCTGTAAAAATATATCTCTCATCATATTCCACATGATACAGCTTTAAAAATTTTATGTATTCGTCATGAAATGACACCTTCTTATGATGTTCCTTCTGGCTTTTTACATATTCAATGGTCTTATCAACAACAGACTGGCTCACGGAGAAAACGGCATATCCACCTTGCCACTCAAATAGTTGATAATATGGGTCGATAGTTTTTATCCACCTGCTACTGTTGCGTTTAAGCTCTTCAACAAGGTGAGAGACAGTCTCATTTCTAGAAAACAGACATAATACATGGACATGATCTGCCACGCCTCCGATGCGGATAGCTTGGCAACCCGTCGAATTGACAAGTTGTCCTATATAGCTATGCAACCGATCCCAATGGTCTTCTTTTATCGTAGGACTTGTCGATTTGATATGGAAGACAATGTGCAGATAGATTTTTCCAAGTGATTGAGACATGATTCAGGTGTTGGGATAATGGCTTTTGCCCTTACAGGGCGGATATTTGTTTCCCGCTTGTACCCAGGGCGTTGCCCTGGGCTGTGAGCTGTTGGCCTTTCAGGCCGATTATGTTATACAACACAAATCATAATTATCAATTGTTCGCTCGGCGTGAAGCGACGCTTTCGCAGCAAAGCGGAGAAAGAATTATCAATTATCAATTGTAAATTATCAATTATTAATTATCAATTTTCCCTTCCTCTCCCAGCTTGATGCACCCGAACACGGCGTAGTTGATGATATCCATGTAGTTCGCGTCGATTCCCTCGCTGACAAGTGTCTGGCCGCCCAGGTCCTCAATCTCTTTGATGCGCTGCAGCTTTGTCAGGATGAAATCGGTGTAGGAGCTCACACGCATGCCTCGCCACGCCTCGTCGTAGTCGTGGTTCTTCTTCAGCATCAGCTCCAGCGCCTCCTGTGCGTGGCGGTCGTAGGCGGCCAGCGCTTCGTCGGGCGACATGTCCACCTCATCGACGTAGCCCAGCTCCAGCTGCACCAGTCCGACGATGCCATAGTTGATGAGCGCGATGAACTCCGGGCGGATGCCTTCGCCCACCTTCGACACCTTCTTCACCTCCAGCGAGCGTATGCGCTTTGCCTTGATGAACAGCTGGTCGGTGAGCGACGACGGACGCAGGATGCGCCACGAGGCACCATAGTCGTGCAGTTTCTTTGCAAACAGCGATCGGCACTCAGCCATCACGCTGTGGAATTGTTGCTCTGTTCTGCCCCCTAAAATAGGGGGTTGGGGGTCTTGTGGTTTATTCATAATTGTCTATTTTATCCTTCTTGATTGAAAGGCAGAGTCTTTCAGTTACTTATTACTCACTCCCTATTTTGAGGGCTTTCTTCCATTCGTTTCCTAATGATGCGCACCTCGCCAATAAGTGCTTCGTAGCGCACCTGCAGCGAGTCCTTCTTCACGCCGAGCATGTTTCGTTCATAGATGCGGGTCTCGGCCTGCATCTGTGCTGTCACCGCCTGCAAAGCAGAGTCGGTGAGGGCGATGTCTTGCTGTGCAGCCTTCAGCGATGCCTCCTGCCAGATGCGCAAGGCACGCTGCCGTTCGGCAATGGCCTTTGGATACCGCACTCGCAATAGTTTGATGGAGTCGAGTGCCGCATTGTAATTGCCTTGCTCGTAGAGTCGTTCAATCTCGGCGAGCATGGTCGCTGCGCCATCATCTTTCTTCTGTTCACAGCTTGTTGCCGTCAGCATCGCTACGACGGCAGCGATAACGATGTACTTATTCATGCTGCAAAGTTACGAATAAGTGAGCGAAATGCAAAAAGAATTACAGATTTTTTTATCCCGCGTTCTTCCCCCGCTTTGCTCTGCTGGAAATGTAGGGACGCGGCGTGCCGCGTTGTTGGAGCAAGAAAGCTTAATCCAGAAACGCGGCACGCCGCGTCCCTACATGTGAAAAGCATATAGCTCACTTGATAAATGTGCAAGGTGCAACTCTTTCCTGCCCTTTGTGCCTTGCTTAATTGACCCTCTTTGTTTCATTTTGTCCAGAAAAGAGTAAATTTTCTTTCGTTTTGAAAAGAAATGAGGCGATAATGTTTGTGATTATTATTATTTTTTGTATCTTTGCAGCCGGAAAAGATTAGTGATAACGAACAATTACACGACAAATTTCAGTTTTATCAGTTATGATTATGTCAAATGACCATTCCGTTATTGGATTAAAAATCAGAGGAATCAGAGAAACCAAAAACATTTCTATCGAAGAAGTGGCAGAGCGTAGCGGCCTGTCGACAGAGCAGATTGTGAGTATCGAGAACGATGAGAATCTGCCTTCGCTCGGACCTCTTATTAAAATAGCGCGCGCGTTAGGTGTGCGTCTGGGGACGTTCCTCGACGACAACGATGAGCTCGGTCCCGCCGTGTCGCGTGCCGACGAGCGTGCTGGTAGTAGCATCAGTTTCTCGAACGATGCCGCCGATGCCCGCCGCCACATGGAGTATCATCCTCTGGCAAAGCATAAGACGGGCCGCCATATGGAGCCGTTCATCGTAGACATCCATCCGTGTGAGAATGCCGACTTCGCTCCTTCTGAACATGAAGGCGAGGAGTTCATCTACGTGATGGAGGGCGAGGTGGAAATAGACTATGGCAAGAAGAAGTATATCCTGCGCGAGGGCGACAGCATCTTCTACGACTCCATCGTGAAGCACCATGTGCACGGTGCCTATGGTAAGCCAGCAAAGATTCTTGCAGTGGTGTATATTCCGGCATAAGCGAAGCCCTATAGCCTCTCCCCGGGAGGGGACACGAAGGCCGAAGGCCTGTCTCGATAGCAAAAAAATACAACCCAGAAATTATGAGTGAACAACGTCTATATGAGCGCACACTGGGTCAGTGGCTTGAACACTGGGCAACGGTGGCGCCCGACAGGGAATATATTGTGTATAGCGACCGTGACCTGCGATTCACGTGGGCCACGTTCAACGAACGTGTCGACAACCTTGCGAAAGGCCTGCTCGCCATCGGTGTGAAGAAGGGCTCGAACGTAGGCATTTGGGCTACGAATGTGCCCGACTGGCTGACGTTCCTTTATGCTACGGCGAAAATAGGAGCGGTGCTGGTGACGGTGAACACGAACTACAAACAGGCGGAGCTGGAGTTCCTCTGCAAGGACTCCGACATGCATACGCTGTGTATCACCGATGGTACGTGGGAGTGCGACTACGTGGACATGACGTACAAAATGCTGCCGGAGCTGCGCGACTGCGAGCGCGGCCATCTGGTGAGCGAGCGCTTCCCGTATATGAAGAACGTGGTGTACATCGGCATGGAGAAGCATCGCGGCATGTTCAACACTGCCGAGCTGTTGCTGCTGGGTCAGAACATCGACGACGAGGTGCTGACGGAGGTGAAGAGCAAGGTGACTTGCCACGATGTGGTAAACATGCAGTACACGAGTGGCACGACGGGTTTCCCGAAGGGTGTGATGCTCTCGCATTACAACATCACCAACGATGGTTTCATCACAGGCGAGAACATGGCATTCACAGAGAAAGACAAGCTGTGCGTGTGCGTACCTTTGTTCCATTGCTTCGGTGTAGTGCTGGCCACGATGAACTGCCTCACCCACGGCTGTACGCAGGTGATGGTGGAGAAGTTTGACCCGCTTGTGGTGCTGGCATCGGTGCACAAGGAGCGCTGCACAGCTCTCTACGGTGTGCCCACGATGTTCATTGCAGAGCTGAACCATCCGATGTTCCCGATGTTCGACATGTCGTCGCTGCGCACGGGCATCATGGCAGGTTCGCTGTGTCCGGTGGAGCTGATGAAGGAGGTGTCTGACAAGATGTTTATGACCATCACCAGCGTGTATGGCCTTACGGAGAGCTCGCCTGGAATGACGCAATCGAACATCAACGATACGTTCGAGCAGCGTTGTACCACCGTGGGCCGCGACTTCCCGTTCGTGGAGGTGAAGGTGCTCGACCCAGAGACCGGCGAGGAGTGTCCCGTGGGCGTGCAGGGCGAGATGTGCTGTCGTGGTTTCAACGTGATGAAGGGCTACTACAAGAATCCTCAGGCCACAGCGGAGGTCATCGACAAGAACGGTTTCCTGCATAGTGGTGACCTTGGCGTGAAGGACGAGCAGGGCTACTATCGCATCACCGGACGTATCAAGGACATGATTATCCGTGGCGGCGAGAATGTCTATCCGCGCGAGATAGAGGAATTCCTCTACCACATGCCAGGTATCAAGGATGTGCAGGTGGCAGCGGTGCCGTCGAAGAAATATGGCGAGGAGGTGGGTGCGTTCATCATCCTGCACGAGGGCGTGACGATGCAACCGGAAGACGTTAGGGACTTCTGCCGCGGAAAGATTGCCCGCTACAAGACGCCGAAATATGTGTTCTTCGTCGATTCGTTCCCTTTGACAGGATCGGGCAAGATACAGAAATTCAAACTCAAGGAGCTCAGCCTGCAACTTTGCGAGAAGATGGGGATAGAGGTCATCTAACGCAGAGCATCTATTCCTTCATTTACGCAGAAAACCAATTCAGTTTTGGTTTTCTGCGTTTTTTTTCGTCGCTTTGGCTCCGCCGAAGTTCTTGCTGGCGCAAGCGAAAACAGTTTTCGAGTCCTTTCGTTCGGAAAAACTCAAATATATTTGGTTTTTCGCTCACTTATTCGTCGCTCGGCGACGTTAGGAGACGCTTTCGTAGCGCAGCGGAGAAAGAACTCTGCGATAAAAATCGCGAAGTTACTCCATCTCGGCATAAAAAAGAAACGAGTTTCTTTTGTTCTGCGCTCGATTTTTCGTAACTTTGCCGGCCGAAAGCAAAAAGACAATGAAACTATATAGCGATCAGGAACTTGCAGAGATACTTGATCAGGACATTTTCCACCTGATTGGCAGCTGCGCCGACGAACTCGGCGTGGAGTGCTATGTGGTGGGTGGCTACGTGCGCGACATCTTCCTCGAGCGTCCGTCGAAGGACATCGATGTGGTGGTCGTGGGAAGCGGCATAGAAGTGGCAAAGCTGCTGAAGAAGAAACTCGGTCGCAAGGCGCATTTGAGTGTGTTCAAGAATTTTGGCACAGCGCAGGTGAAATCGGGGACTCTCGAGGTAGAGTTTGTCGGTGCTCGCAAGGAGAGCTACAGCCATGACTCGCGAAAGCCAATCGTGGAGAATGGTACGCTGGAAGACGACCAGAACCGCCGTGACTTCACCATTAACGCGATGGCCATCTGCCTGAATAAAGATCGTTTCGGCGAACTCGTTGACCCCTTCGATGGCATCTACGACTTGGAAGATGGCATCATTCGCACGCCACTCGATCCCGACATCACCTTCAGCGATGACCCATTGCGTATGATGCGCTGTGTGCGCTTCGCCACCCAGCTGGGCTTCTACATCGACGACGACACCTTCGAGGCGCTGTCGCGGAATGCCGAGCGACTGAAGATCATCAGTGGAGAACGCATCCAGGACGAATTGAACAAGATCATCATGGCTCCGCATCCCAGTACGGGCTTCGACTACCTCTACCGCTCAGGTCTCTTGCAACTCATCTTGCCCGAGCTCACCGCTCTCGACGATGTGCAGACCGTTGGTGGGCGCGCCCATAAAAACAACTATTATCACACGATGGAGGTGCTGGAGAATGTAAGTAAGGCCCCCCTTTCGTCCCCCGAGAAAGCCCCCCTTTCGTCCCCCGAGGGGGACACAAATGTCTTGAAAACTATAGAAGCCCCCTCGGGGGCCGTAGGGGGGGCTCTGTGGTTGCGCTGGGCCGCTCTGTTGCACGACATCGGGAAGATGAAGACGCGTCGATGGGAGCCAGGTACGGGTTGGACGTTCCACAACCACAACTATGTGGGTGCGAAGATGGTGCCGCAGATTTTCCGCAGGCTGAAACTGCCGATGGATGCAAAGATGAAATATGTGGAGAAGCTCGTCGACTTGCACATGCGCCCCATCGTGATTGCCGATGAAGAAGTCACCGACTCGGCCGTGCGACGTCTGTTGAACGATGCCGGCGACGACATTGATGACCTGATGACGCTTTGCGAGGCCGACATCACGTCGAAGAACTCACAACGCAAGCAGCGGTTCCTGCAGAACTTCCAGACGGTGCGCGAGAAACTTGCCGACCTGAAGGAACGCGACTACAAACGCCTGCTGCAGCCCGTCATCGATGGAAATGAAATCATGGAGATGTTCCATCTGCAACCTTCCCGCGAAGTGGGAACGCTGAAGCAGACGCTGAAAGATGCCGTGCTCGACAATCGCGTGCCCAATGAGCGTGAACCCCTCATGCAACTACTTATGGAGAAGGCCAAAGAAATGGGACTGGTTTCAAAGTAGCAAGGTAACAAAGTAACTATGCAAAAGGGCCGCAAACGCTTGCGACCCTTTTGCTTATATAGTAGACAGAGTTCTGAACTATCTTTATTACTCTGCAACTATGTTACCTTGTTATTTTGTTCTTGCGCTCCGTAGGTGCTCAGGCGAGCAAGCTCGGAGTCCTTTGTTACTTCGCCTTCACCCCCGTCATCTGCAGGATGAGCTTGGCATCATCGTCGCCATCGGCAGCGTCTTTGCGTAGCTCCTGGATGATTTGCTTGCCGTCCTTTTCGTTTTTCACCGCTTTCAGAAAATACGACTTTGCTTTAGCTTTGTCGACGGCCACACCACGGCCTTTCAAATAGCATTTTCCCAGTGCCAGTTGTGCATCGCCGTTGTCCTGCTTGGCCGCCAGCGAGAAGTATTCGAAAGCCTTCTTCACGTCTTTCGCTACGCCTTCGCCGTTCTTATAGCACTTTCCCAACTGATACTGAGCTTTTGCGTAGCCCTGTGCCGCCGACTTGGCATACCATGCAACAGCCTGCTTGTCGTCTTCTTTCACGCCATTGCCTTTGTCGTAGCAGCGTCCCATGCGATACTGCGCCTTCTTATGGCCTTTCTCGGCAGCTGCCTTCAGCTTGGGGAGGGCCTGCGTGTATTTCTTCGCGTCGTAGAGCGCTTTTCCTTCGTCGTAGAGTTTCTCGGCGGTCTGGGCGCCAACTGCTGTGCAGAGCATCAGCAAAAAAGTTGTCAGTAGAGTCTTCATTGTTTTGGTCTGTTTGGGTTATGTGGTTGCAAAGATACTGTTTTCTTTTGAGAATTCCAAATAAATGAGGAGAAAAGAGTGGACACACGATGTAAAGCCCTCAACACGTGGCTTTGCCTATTCAAAAAAACGGTGCAAACAACGATTTGCGTTATATCATGTTAAAAACGAAAGCAATAGCAACGATAAAAGAAAAATTATTTATAATTTTGCAGTCTGAAAAAACTTGCGAATCATTTTCGGTTTTCTTATACCGAGATTATTGGCCGTTTTTCTTGATCATAGTCGATAACAAACAAAACAGTATAATTAGTATTTAAGTTATGAGAATTAAGACTTATTTCATGATTGCAGCAGCTGCTGCATTGCTAGCCTCTTGTGGAGGCAAGCGTGGTGGTCAGCCTAACTTCGGCGACGACGAGTATCCCGTTGTGACTGTCGGAACGTCGTCATCGGCCTCGCAGACCACCTATCCCGCTACCATTAAGGGTGTGCAGGATGTAGAAATTCGCCCGAAAGTGGCAGGTTTCATCACAAAGGTGAATGTAAGAGAAGGACAGGCCGTCGGTGCCGGTCAGGTGCTTTTTGTTATCGACAATGCCACGTATCAGGCAGCTGTTCGCCAGTCTCAGGCTGCCGTGAACACTACCAAGGCTCAGTTGAACACCGCAAAGCTTACCTTTGAGAATAATCAGAAGCTTTTTGAGCAGAATATCATTGGTGACTACGAACTGTCGACGGCTCGCAACGCTTACGAGACTGCCAAGGCAGCTGTTGCCCAGGCTGAAGCCGCTTTGGCATCGGCACGCGAAACGCTGAGCTTCTGCTACGTGAAGAGCCCGTCGAGCGGCGTCATCGGCAACTTGCCCTATAAGGTGGGTGCAATGGTGAGCTCGGCCAGCACTCCTGCTCTGACCACCGTTTCCAACAACTCCGCTATGGAGGTATACTTCTCGATGACTGAGAAAGACATCCTCGACATGACCAAGACATCAGGTACCGCCCAGGCAGCCATCTCTGCTATGCCTACTGTGAAACTGCAGCTGGCCGATGGCACCATCTATAACCACCCGGGTAAGGTGACGAAGATGAGTGGTGTGATCGATGCCGCTACGGGTTCCGCCCAGCTCATTGCCGTGTTCCAGAATCCTGAGCGCCTGCTGAAGAGCGGTGGCTCGGGCTCGGTCATTGTTCCTCACGACAACTCGTCGGCCATCGTCATCCCGCAGGCATGCGTCAGCGAGGTGCAGGACAAGAAGTTTGTGTACACTGTGACCAAGGACAACAAGGTGAAGTACACTGAAATCATGGTGGCTCCGCAGAACGATGGAAACAACTATGTTGTGACACAGGGTCTGAAGGTTGGCGACCGCTATGTCACCAACGGCATCACCAAACTCACCGACGGTCAGGAAATCAAGCCTATCACCCCGCAGCGCTATCAGCAGAAGATAGACGAGCAGGCCAAGGCTATGACTGCCGGCGACATTGTGAATGCGATGAAGAAATAAGGAGCCTCACCCCGGCCCTCCCCAAAGGGGGAGGGTGTACGGCTTCACCTCAAAGCTCCAACCCTCCCAGTAGGGAGGAAATCACTCTAAAATCGTAAATTCGTAAATCGTAAATTCGTAAATACTAATGACATTTACAACATTTATCAAACGCCCGGTGCTCTCGACGGTGATCTCCATCGTCATTGTGCTGCTGGGTTTCATCGGACTGGCCACGCTGCCTATTGAGCAATATCCTGACATTGCTCCGCCTACCGTCGTGGTCTTCACCAGCTATCCTGGTGCCGATGCAGAAACTGTAAAGAACTCCGTGCTTGTGCCGTTGGAGGAAAGCATCAACGGTGTGGAAGGTATGGACTATATGACCTCTACGGCATCCTCCGGATCAGCTCAGATTACGATCATGTTCCGTCAGGGTATCAATGCCGATATGTGTGCCGTGAACGTTCAGAACCGTGTGTCTCAGGCTCAGGCTCTGCTGCCTGCCGAGGTAACACGTGTGGGTGTAACGGTGATGAAGCGTCAGTCTTCTCAGGTGATTATGTACACCCTGACTTCCGACGGACGTTACGACGACCAGTTCCTCACGAACTATGCCAACATCAATATCATTCCTGCCTTGAAGCGTATTCAGGGTGTGGGTGATGTACAGAGCCCTGGTATGAAGACCTACTCTATGCGTATCTGGCTGAAGCCCGACGTGATGAAGCAGTATGGCCTGATGCCCACCGACATCTCTGGTGTGCTGGCCGAGCAGAACATCGAGGCTGCACCGGGTACGTTCGGTGAACAGTCGAATGTGGCCTACGAATATTCCATGCGCTACACCGGTCGTCTGAAGAGCGAGGAGGAATTTGGCAACATCATTGTCAAGAGCAATGCCGATGGTTCTACTCTGAAACTGAAGGATGTGGCTAAGATCGAATTGGGTGGCTTGATGTACAGCGTTTCGATGAGAAACAACAACCTGCCTTCAGTTCTGGGTATGGTGCAACAGATTGCCGGTTCTAACGCCAACGAGATTGCCAAGCAGGTGAAGAAAGAACTGGAGGAACAAGCTAAACTGTTCCCTCCGGGCATGATCTATAAGATTAACTACGACGTCACCGAGTTCCTCTATGCTTCGATTGAAGAGGTGGTGTTCACGCTGCTGATGACGCTCATCCTGGTGTTCATTGTCGTATACATCTTCCTGCAGGACTTCCGTTCGACACTCATCCCGCTGATTGCCGTGCCTGTGTCGCTTATTGGTACTTTCTTCTTCCTGAAGGTGTTCGGTTTCTCTATCAACTTGCTGACGCTATCGGCGTTGCTGCTGGCTATTGCCATTGTGGTGGACGATGCCATCGTGGTGGTTGAGGCCGTGCACGCGAAACTCGACCAGGGCTACAAGAGCTCACTCGCTGCATCCATCGATGCCATGAACGAAATCTCGGGCGCCATCATCTCCATCACCCTTGTGATGGCCTCGGTGTTCATCCCCGTGTCGTTCATCGGTGGCACCAGCGGTACGTTCTATCGTGAGTTCGGTGTGACGATGGCTGTCTCCATCTTCATCTCGGCACTGAACGCTCTGACATTGTCGCCGGCCCTCTGCGCCATCTTCCTAAAACCGAAGGACGAGAATGGCAACGAGCGCAAGATGTCGCGCATCGACCGTTTCCACGAGTCGTTCAACACGGCTTACGACAAGGTGCTGGGCAAGTATAAGAAGAGCATGGAGAAACTCGTGCGCAAGCCGTTGGCCATCGGTATCGCCGTCGTCATCGGTATCGTTGTGCTGGCTGGTACGATGTTCACCACGAAGACAGGTCTGGTGCCTGATGAGGATACCGGTACGCTGTTCTGCACCATCTCCATGCCGCCTGCTACCTCCGTGGCCCGAACCACGCAGGTTATCAATCAGGTGGACTCTATCCTGGGTTCTGACCCGGCCATCCAAAGCCGTGAGCAGATTCAGGGTTATAACTTCATTGCCGGTGCCGGTTCCGACCAGGCCTCGTTCGTCATCAAACTGAAGCCGTTCAGCGAGCGCCAGAAAGGTTTCTGGTGGAAGCTCAGCGGACTCTGGCAGGGCGACGGCATCTATCGTTTCTTCCTGAATCCGTTGGATGCACAAGGCGTGTTGGCACAGATTTACATCAAGACCGCTCACATCAAGGATGCAAAGATTCTGGCCTTCGCACCGCCAATGATTCCTGGCTTCTCGGCCAACTCCGGTGTGTCGCTCGTCATGCAGGACCGTACGGGTGGTTCGCTCAACAAGTTCTTCGGAGTTGTGCAAGACTATCTGGCCGAGCTCAACAAGCGTCCGGAAATCCAGATGGCTATGACCTCCTACAACCCGAACTATCCGCAATACATGATCCATGTCGATGTGGCGAAGTGTAAGCAGAGTGGCATCTCGCCCTCTACCATCCTCACTACTCTGCAAGGTTATTATGGTGGACTCTATGCCTCTAACTTCAACGCCTATGGTAAGCTCTACCGTGTGATGGTGCAGGGCTCGCCCGAGACTCGCATGACGCCTGAGTCGCTCAACAGCGTCTATGTGCGCACGCCCAGTGGCATGTCGCCCATCCAGGAGTTCTGCAAGCTGGAGCGTGTCTACGGACCTACCAACATCAGCCGCTTCAACCTCTTCACCTCCATCACCGTCACCGCTACGGTGGCCGACGGCTACTCCACGGGTGAGGCCATCAAGGCCGTGCAAGAGGTTGCTGCCGACTATCTGCCCACTGGCTACACCTACGACTATTCGGGTCTGACCCGTTCGGAGGCTGCCTCGAGCAACTCTACGGCACTCATCTTCCTGCTGTGCTTCATCTTCATCTATCTGATTCTGTCGGCACAGTATGAGAGCTACATCCTGCCGCTGGCTGTGGTGCTCTCCGTGCCGTTCGGTCTGGCTGGTGCCTTCCTCTTCACGCAGCTCTTCGGCCACTCCAACGACATCTACATGCAGATTTCGCTGATCATGCTCATCGGACTGTTGGCCAAGAATGCTATTCTGATTGTGCAGTTCGCATTGGAGCGCCGCCAACTCGGTATGGCCATCTCCTGGTCGGCCGTGCTGGGTGCTGCTGCCCGTCTGCGTCCTATCCTCATGACTTCGCTGGCTATGGTCATCGGTCTGCTGCCTATGATGTTTGCCTCGGGTGTGGGTAAGAATGGTAACCAGACGCTGGGTGCTGCTGCCGTAGGCGGTATGCTCATTGGTACGCTCTGTCAGATCTTCGTGGTGCCCACGCTGTTCGTTATCTTCCAGTCGCTGCAGGAGAAGTTCCGTCCGATGAAGTTCGAGGACGAGACCGATGCCGAAGCTGCTGCCGAACTGGCTCAGTATGCTCACAACGTAGTGCCGAACGATTATCAGATTCAGGAATAGTAGACCCACCCCTAACCCCTCCCTATGAAGGAGGGGAACAAAATGAAGACAATTAATTAGAAATCAATATGAATAGAATAACAAGGAACATAGTATCTACTCCCCTCCATATAGGGAGGGGCTGGGGGGAGGGTCTGCTACTGGCATCCATGTTCTGCCTCCTTCTGACGGGCTGCAAGAGCCTCTATGGAAAATATGAACGTCCCGATGTGAAGACGCAGGGACTCTATCGCGACCCCGTGTCGCTCACCGACACGCTGGCCGTGCAGGACACCACTTCGTTTGGCAATATGCCCTGGCGCTCGGTGTTCACCGACCCGCAGTTGCAGAACCTCATCCAGACCGCTCTCGACAACAATGTGAACATGCTCAATGCAGCCCTGAACGTGAAGATGGTTGAGGAGGCGCTGAAGGTGGCTCGTCTGGCCTTCTTGCCGTCGGTGGCCTTCACGCCGCAAGGCACCATCGCCCGTTTCCAGACCGATCCGGCTGTGACGACGAAGAGCTACCAGCTGCCGCTGTCGGCATCGTGGAACGTCGACCTCTTCGGCAATCTGCTCAACGCCAAGCGCTCGGCGCAGATGCAGCTGCTTGCCACGCAGGACTATCAGACCGTCGTGAAGACCAACCTCATCTCGGGTGTGGCCAATCTCTACTACACGCTGCTCATGCTCGACCGCCAGGTGCAAATCGTCACTGAGATGGAGAATCTCACCAAGGAGACTTGGGAGAAGATGCAGGTGATGAAGGAGACGCGTGCCGGCTATCGCTCCACCGCCGTGCAGAGCTCCGAGGCTGCCTACTATTCCGTACAGGCTCAGCGTGTCGACCTGCTGCGTCAGGTGCGCGAGATGGAGAATCAGCTCTCGCTGCTGCTCGGCCAGCCCGCTCAGACCATTCAGCGCGGCACGTTCGACGGACAGTATCTGCCTGAGAACCTCGCTACGGGTGTTGGCATCCAGTTGCTGAACAACCGTGCCGATGTGCACGCTGCAGAGCTGAAGCTCGCTCAGTGCTTCTACGATGTCAACCAGGCCCGTTCGCGTTTCTATCCGCAGATCACCATCACGGGCACCGGCGCCTTCACGAATAACAACGGTCTTGTGAATCCCGGAAAGCTGCTGCTCTCGGCAGTGGGCTCGCTCGTGCAGCCCATCTTCCAGCACGGACAGATTGTTGCCGGACTGAAGGTGGCAAAGATGCAGTACGAACAGGCCTTCAACACTTGGCAGAATACCATCCTGCAGGCTGGCAACGAGGTGTCGAACTCGCTCGTGCAGTACAACTCGGCTGCAGAGAAGTCGGAACTCGATGCCAAGCGTGTAGAGGTGCTGAAGAAGAATGTTGAGGACACCCGCACCATGATGGCATCCTCGGCCAACATCTCTTATCTGGAGGTCATCTCAGCTCAGTCGAACCTCCTGAACGCTGAGATTGCAAAGGTCACCGACGATTTCAATAAGATGCAAGCCGTCGTGAACCTCTATCAGGCACTGGGTGGCGGTGCGAAGTAAGAACCCCTCCCGACCTCCCCGAAGGGGAGGAGGGCCTGCCGGCTCACAACGTAACAAGTTCAAAAAAAACGGAAAGCAATGAATACAAATTTTGACAACAGAGTATCTACTCCCCTCCCTTCACGGGAGGGGCAGGGGGGTGGGTCTGAAATAAGTCCCCGCGCTGAGGTATCGCCCAAGGCGAAAATCGGCGACAACTGTAAGATATTCCCCTTCGTCTACATCGAGGACGATGTGGTCATCGGCGACAATTGCATCATCTTCCCCTTCGTATCTATATTAAATGGTACGCGCATGGGACGTGGTAACAAGGTGCATCAGGGAGCTGTGATTGCAGCCCTGCCACAGGACTTCAACTTCCAAGGCGAGAAGTCGGAGTGCGTCATCGGCGACAATAACGTCATCCGCGAGAATGTAGTCATCAACCGTGCTACCCATGCTGGTTGCAAGACCGTCATCGGCAATGGCAACTTCCTCATGGAGGGCGCTCACGTCTCGTACGACACGAAGATTGGCGACAACTGTGTGCTCGGCTATGGCACGAAGATTGCCGGCGATTGCGAAATTGGCAATGGCGTCATCTTCTCTTCGAGCGTCATCGAGAATGCAAACACCCGTGTCGGTGAAGGCTCTATGATTCAGGCTCGTACAACCTTCTCGAAGGACGTGCCGCCCTATATCGTAGCAGGCGGAAAGCCCATTGGCTATAATGGTCCGAACAACACCATGATGACGGCTTATGGCATCAGCGAGAAGGTGCAGAAGCACATCGCCAATGCCTATCGCCTGGTGTTCAATGGCCAGGGTAGTCTCTTCGATGCCATCCTGCAAATCAAGGATCAGATTCCCGACAGTCCTGAAATCCAGAACATCATCCGCTTCCTCGAGACCACGCAGGCGGGAATCATGACGAAATTGTAAGGCACCTGCGGTGCGGGTAAGGCGCTTCGCGCGTGTAAGTTGTGTAAGGCACCTGCGGTGCGAGTAAGGCGCTTCGCGCGGCTGAATTCTTCAATTCTTCCACATGAAGAAATTCTTAATATTATTCCTGTTAGGCACATTCACCGCTGTTTCAGGAGCCTCCCCTGCAGGGGGAGGTTTGGAGGGGGCTTCCCTCCCTACGGGGGAGGCGACTGGGGTCTTCAGAGCAGCCACCGGCGTGGCTGCGGCCCCACCAAGGGGAGCAAATTCCCCATTTGCGACGGAGGACCGGGGTGGGGCTCTCGCCCTTGTTTTGGGTGGCGGCGGCGCGAAAGGCGCAGCTCATGTCGGGGTGCTGAAGGTGCTCGAAGAGGCAGGCGTGCAGCCAGATATCATCGTCGGCACCAGCATCGGTGCCATCGTGGGCGGCCTCTACAGCATCGGCTATAGCGCCCAACAGCTCGACTCGCTCTTCCGCTCGCGCCAGTGGCTCCAGCTGTTCACCCGCGAAGCCATCAAAGGCAATGCCATCAAGTCGATGCTCGACAGCCTCACATCCAAGAGACCCACCCCCCTGCCCCTCCCTGTGAGTGAGGGGAGTGGTTACTCTCAAGATAAGGCCCAACAAGCAGAAAGGCATTCTACTCCCCTCCCTCACAGGGAGGGGCAGGGGGGTGGGTCTCAGGTTGTTTTTGCTTGCGTCGCCTCCGACCTGCCTACGTTCTCAGAGGTCGTGCTCACGGGCGACTCCCTAGCTCGTAACATGCGAGCCAGCATGGCCATTCCCGCATTGTTCAAGGCTGTGCGCTTCGACGACTACGTGCTCTACGACGGTGGCATCTTCAACAATCTGCCTGTCGATGTGGCACGACAGTTGGGAGCGACTAAGGTTATTGCCGTCGACCTCACCGTGAATCATCCTGACGACGACGATGACGCTCCTTCCGAATTCGTGCAGCTGCTCGACGACCTCCTCGGCCTTTCCAGTGCCGATGGCATCGTTGGCTGGCTCTTCAACCGGCCCGACTTCAAGAAATACCGCAAGAACTGCAAGGATGCCGATGTCTACATCAATCCGCCGCTCTACGAATACGATGCCACCGACTTTGGTCGCAAGGCCATCAGCGAGATGATCTTCCTCGGCGAGCACGAAGCTCGCAAACAGATGGAAGCCCTCCGCTCTTTTCGGTAGAAGCAACAGATGAATAATTATAATCAGTCATTAGCGAATATTCCTAATGACTGATTTTGTTTATCGGAATATGATAGTTGTCAAATTGCGGTAGGGGCAGACCCCCGTGTCTGCCCGAACAACAACGAACACCCGAAGTGCTTTACCCGTCCGCAGGGATCTAAACCATTCTAAACTGCGTGCAGCGCTTCTTAACCTTCTGAACCGTTCTAAACCCTGCCCCCAGTGGGTCACATCTGGACGTGCACCCAGCAGCTCCCCCCTCCCTCACGGGAGGCGACTGGGGTCTTTAGAGCAGCCACCGGTGTGGCTGCGGCCCCACGAAGGGGAGCGAATCCCCCATTCGCGACGGAGGAGTTGGGGGTGGGTCTTTTTCTTTCTATGATGGCCTTATCCACATACTTATTTTGTTTCAATATGTCAAAGATCACTTTTGCATAGTCGAGGTTGTCGCAATGGATGTCGGCAGCCCGTCCGTGCAGGTGTCGGGAATTCGGTACGCCCCCGACTCGGGCGTTCAGTCGTTTCGAGCGATACCCGCTATTGATATAGACGGGGTGCCCGATAGTGTCTCTTAACGGTTGCAACACGAGGACGCACAACTTCTGCAGGTTCTGAATGACGGCCAGCGTCGGTGTGTCTTGCAGCTTCCGATGGCTCGTCGCCACCATCTCCTCTAACGTGAAATTCTTACTTAACTTCATCACCATATTTTTATCAAACATGAATTATCATGAATTGAACATGAATTTTTCATTAATTAATTTTGAATGATTTTGAGCGTAGCGACCCCTTCTTGTTCGGGCAGACACAGGAGTCTGCCCCTACGGTTGGGTGTCGACAACGCTGGTGCGCACTCCCCTCCTTTGGAGGGGCGGGGGAGGTTTCATACCAGCGTGCTGAGGTGATGAAGCCAGCCAGTGCCCACGATGGTGCCGCCCAGCAGGGCAACACCTTCGGCAGGAGCACCGGAAGCAGCGGTGGTTACTGACAGCGTCGAACCGATGGCGGTGAGAATCGCCACGATGAGCTGAATGATGTACTTGATAGTCTCTTTTTTCATGTGTGTTAAAATTAAAGGTTTCTAGTTTCTAGTTTCTAGTTTCTAGTTGAGAGGTGTAAAGATTTTTCTTTGCAGGTCATAGCTCCGTAGGGTGTGGAGGTGTGCTCCGTAGGATACAGAGCTATGCTCTAGAGAGAAAGGAGGCATGCTCCACAGCATGCAAAGCATGCTTTGGGAAGTTTAGAACGGTTTAGAACTGTTGAGAGCGGTTGAGAGCGCTACGCGCGGTTTGTCACCTAGGGGTAGGCTGGATGTCGCGTGGCCCCGTGTAGGGGGCTGGTGGAGGTAGCGATAGATGCCTGCGGCGCAACGTATAATTCTCATCAATTAACCGTAAATTATCCATTAATAATTTTTGATTGATTTTGAATCAGATTTTTGAAAGATTTTGAGGCCGATAGGCCGACCCTTCTTTACTTTCTCAACAGCGCGTAGCGCATCTCAACGGTTTCTCAACCCCTTAACCCAGCCCCCCTATGGGGGGCGGAGGTTAAGGCTCGTCTTCCTTGTTGACGTCATTCTCCGGAGTCTCTTCCACGGAGAGGCCTTCGAGGAACACCTTGCGGCGGCGGTTGCCGTCGGCGGCACTCCAGTGAGTCTCGGGCTGGAAGTTCACGCGCGAGCCCACGACGTGCTTGGCGGCGGAGAAGTCCTTCGCGGTGTCGGCGGGCTTGGTCTTCAGGCCGATCTTGAACGAGCCGAGGCCGTCGAGGCTGACGCGGTACGACTCCTGGAGCCAGAGCTTCATGACGTTCACCAGCTCGTCGAGCACGGCGATGACGTCGGCGCGCTTCACGGAGACGTTGTCCTGGATCATCTGTGCGAGATCCTTGGTGTTCTTCGGGGTCTTCGGATAGATGGCGCGAGCATACCACTTGCCGCGGTTCTTCGACTCAGCGCGGTTGTCTTGATAAAGTTTGTACTTGATTGCCATAGGATTTTTAGTTTAAAGGTTAAAGGTAATAGGTTATAGGTTATGATTAGCTAGCTAGCGCAATTCGGAGCGAGGCGCGGGCGGATTCGGCATCCTGACCGGTCATTTGGAAGCAAAAACGTCGTTGCACTTGTATCCTGATTGCGAGTACAAAGTTACGAAAAAATCTTGAAACTTACAAATTATAAGCAGAAAATTTTTAAAAAACTTTTCGTCGGCGGAGCTATATGATTGTATATCAGACAGTTACAGCTGACAATAGTGAAAGTATAGTGTACAAAGGGGTCCTACGGTAATTTGAGAGTGTGTCGAAAAGGATGAATTTGGTACAGATGGCAGATGGCAGTTATTTTGGCGAGGGGGTATGATGGGCTATCCTCACCAATTTTTGATAAAAACTATAAGTAATAATTTTTACTATTATATATATAATATATATATTATATATAAATAGTAAGTATTCAATTACCCTTTTTTCGGTGCCGTGATGTGGTCCATAATATAACTGCCATCTGTACTAACTGTACCACTGTACCGCTATTAGCGTAAGGAAGGGTTACCCTTATATTTTCAGATATATAATGTGGCAACACGAATAAAAAGCAACGAAATATTTTTGTTCTATGCGCGAAATTCACTATCTTTGCAGGAAAATAATAACTCCTAACCAAGAAAAGATATGAAAAAGCATATATTCATTCTTGCACTACTATTGCTCCCCATGCTTGCAAACGCCGAGGAAGTTGAAATTGACGGAATCAATTACAATTTGATTTCTAAAGGAAATGTTGCGAAAGTTATTGCTAAGTCGACGAAATATTCTGGAGACATTAGTATCCCGTCAAAGATTGTTCATGAAGGGAAAGAGTATAAGGTTGGATTAATCGGAAGTGGTGCGTTCTCTTCTTGCAGCGACCTGGTTTCTATTAATCTCCCTAATAGTCTAACCAACATTGAAAATTCTGCGTTCAATGGTTGCACTTCATTGATTTCTGTAGATATCCCTGATGGTGTATTGATCATTGGCGACTATTCTTTTTCTGGCTGTAACGGGTTAACTAATGTAACTATACCTAATAGTGTTTTATCTCTTGGAGGTCGCTCTTTTCTGAATTGCTCCGGCCTTACATCTATTACCATCCCAAATAGTGTAACGAGTATTGGTCAAGCCGCATTTTCAGGCTGCACCGGCCTGACCTCAGTCACCATTGGTAATAACGTAAAAAGCATAGGTTATGATGCGTTTAATCGTTGTACCAATCTCTCTGCTGTTCACATTTCTGATCTTGCCGCATGGTGTAACATTCAATTCGACAACAACATTTCTAATCCTCTCTCTCTTGCGAAGCATCTGTACCTTAACGATGTGGAAATTAAAGATTTGATTATTCCCTATGGCATGACCCATATTAAGTGGGGTGTCTTCTCTGGGGTTACTGGTTTTACCTCTATCACTATTCCAAATAGTGTAACTTCTATTGACGATTCAGCGTTCAAGGGATGTATTTAGAGACCTCTAAACAACAATAAACAACGAAAAACACATAGAGATAAACCTCTGTATATCAACTACTTTTGGATTTTAACACTTCAGACTTGCTTTTTGGTGGTTCTCAAAAATCCGCTTACCTTTGCAACGCATTTCTACCGCGGAGAATTTTGAGGGCTTTTATTTTGCCATCTCGTGGACAAGGTTGACAAAGGTTGACAAGAGTGTACAACAGTTGACTGATTAACGAAAAGGGAAAGAAGCAAGGAAGTGGCCTCATTTGAAGAACGTGACATCGTGGAATGAGTTGACAATGGGTGTCAATGATTGACGAAAGTTCACTCCGTGGCGGTTTGCAAGAAATTGATTGTAAAACCACATAAAAAGGAGTCAAATGAGAA
>Ga0256404_1003266_pt1 | contig 33505 bp, 21 predicted proteins | sample RumenRJG_01DNA_FD_185990 | JGI IMG/M metagenome (GOLD analysis project Ga0256404, IMG submission 185990) | Bovine rumen microbial communities from Lethbridge, Alberta, Canada - RJG_01 | ecosystem: Host-associated > Mammals > Digestive system > Stomach > Rumen | place: Canada: Alberta | collected...
CGAGGCAGTTTGTTGAAGTGGTTGTACTGATAAAGCTCGTAACTTTTGTTTGCCGCAAGACTCTTGTATGGCAACTTGACGTTGCACTGGTAGGTGTACTGCTTGTGGATGGCATGCAGCCGAAAGCCCTCTTCTGTCAAATCACGCCGAACGGCAAAGTAAGCAGTTCCTTTTGGTGAGAGCAGGTTGGTTACATTCATCAACACCTCTGCCTGTGCGTATGGCTCCAGTACATTCAACACGTAATTGCAGATGATGGTATCGAATTTCCCTTCTGGATAATCTGGCCGATAATAATAGTCGTACCCAACAATGTCGTACCCTTGTTTTTTCAACTCATCCGTATCAAAACCAAAGCCACAACCAAAGTCGAGAATCTTACCCTTCAGCAACTTGTGTTGCATGAGGTATCTCGTTGGCACCGAAAAATCTGTGCGCTTTATCGCCGTTAAATATGGATGATTGATTTTTTCTGGTTCCATAGCCTTTAGTATTTCCACGTTTCGAAGCCCATATTGAGGGCAATCTGATTGATGGGGTTAAACGTTCTTTCGTAAAGTTCACGAAACTTCTCATCACTCATTGCAGCCAAATCTTTTGCTGAGTAGCCAAGAGACACAAAGTCCTCCATTACCTTCGGCTCCCTATCGGCATTGATTAAGACTTTCAAGGAATGATGCTGCAATGCTGCGAGTTTTGGCAGATAATAGTCCAAATCTGGCAATTTTTCGCTCTTAGATGAATTGATGCTGCCATTCGATGGTATCAAATTCCATAGCAGATCATGACACACGAAACTCCACGGAATAAAGTGGTCGAGGTCATAATCTTTTGGATGCAGCAGTTTATCTGTATAGATGCAATGAATAGGGCCTCCTATCGTCATCACCATATCCCAATAGTTGTGCTGCTTTGTCAGTGAATTCCTAACTTCAGGACGTATCAGTTTATTTGGAATGGCTGGCACATTGGGATTCCTTGTTTGTAGAAACAATGTCAGATTCCAATAGGCAAAATCCACCAGAATATTATAGTGAGTATGCAGATAAGCATCCCAAGCCTGATTCAGAACGATATAGAAACCCGAGCCATCTTTATACAAAGCATAAAGACTTCCATTCTCCAATGTCTGGGAACGTCTGACCATCTCCTTGTCATCAGAGGTGTCAATCCATGGACGCAAAAAGCGATAGGGAACATTCAACGTTAGCGTTGTTAGTAATCGCTTTATCTGCTTGTCTTCCAGTCTGCTTGTTAAGCCTTCAATGATTGTTTGAGAATTAGCATCAATAGGAATCTGAGTAATGTGCTGCAATTCCATCACAATATCAAACAGCGAATCACTCTTACCAAAGGACAAACGGAAATAGTGAATAGGATACCAGGCATTAGCCACCATTCTGATGACAATATCCCACACGCTGATTCTCGGGTTGTCCGATTTCGCATGTATTTGCATAATCGATACAAACCAAAAGAATTTGTACGTCGCTACCGTATTTGAGAAAATTTTCCCAAGCCGGTTCGTGGTCAGTATGTCGGATTGCGGTATCTGCATAAATAACATAAATAAAAGGTTCACAAGTGTCTATTGTTCATAACTTCCCAATGTCCAGTCTTATTGCTGCCAACTCGAATAATGAATCCATCTTTTTTCAACTCTCCAAGGCGACGCTTTACAGTTGCTTCTGATGCGCCTATGATAGCTGCATATTCGGCATAGTTGAGAGCACCATCTTTTAGGACAGCTTGATAAAGCCTCTCTTTTATCGGGTCAGAAAAAGATTTTATCGGGTCAGAAACGGCTTTTATCAGGTCATTCTCTTGTGATTTCTTGTATTCTTTTATCTCCTTGCTAATGTTTCGGATGTGTTCTTCCAGCATAAACTCACAGAAAGGCTCGAGTGATTCCTTCTCCCGGGAATTTATCAAGGCTTGGATATATTCAGCCTTATCCTCTTTGACGATTTTCACAGGTACCAATCCGAACTCATATTGCAGGTGGTTCATTACCAAGCGAGACATACGCCCATTACCATCTACCCAAGGATGAATTGTCACCAATTGATAGTGAGCATCAAAACTGAATAGATATTTAGCAATAATGTCATCAAGGTTTGATAATTCACTCCTTCGTTGGTTTAGTTGCTTACAGAATTCTTCCAACTTGGCTGGCACTTTCTGAAAGTTCATGTATGAACGTCCACCAATGCCAGCTGTAACACCTACCAAGCGAAGGTCACCTTTTGAAGCATCGAAAGAACCTTGTGCCGTGTTATATGTGGCACCAGTATTCTTCATGACAATCGCAGAAAGACTTTTGAGCATTTCCACCGAGAACTCTTCGTGCTGATCTGCCATTCGCATAGAATGTTCGTATGCCACTTTCAAGTCGAGGTTCATCATTTGCTCTTGTAGGCTACGCCCCTTTGCGGTGATACCTTCATCAAAAAGTAGCTGGTTTTCTATCTCTGTAACTGTGCTACCCTCAATGGCTGTAGAATGGGTAATCAGAGAATACAGATAGAACTTTTTATAGTCTATCTGATCAGCGATTCCCAACGACTCGTATTCTTTGAGTGCATCGAGCAATTTCTTTATCAGCACATCTTTCATTCCTTACTCTCAAATTGTATCGCCAAACTTGCTATTCACTAATTCGCTCAATTCTACCTCCAACAACTTCGCTATTCGTAGATACGTCTCCATCGGAGGCTGACAAGCGTTGGTACACCACTTTGAAACAGTAGTCGGCGCACAACCAAGTTGTTCTGCCAACCATTTGTTGGTTCTCTTCTTCTCTGCGAGTACCACTTTGATGCGATTGATGTCTTTGTCCATACTTGGATAATGAAATGTTGTGGGTACAAAGATAGTCATTTTTGTCGAAACAGAAGCAAAATATCACGATTATTAACTTTAACACTCACTAAATTGCCTTTTTTCTCATTTATCGTTTCACAATTCACATCAGGCTACGACGATTGTTGTCTTCAAGAACAATTGTCTTTGCAAAAGCAGACAAAAGGGCATACCTTATAATATATGTAGTGCTTAACCAACGAGAATAAGCCCGTAGGTTTGCTTCGAAAAATTCCACACTTTCGGGTACATGTTTTCTACGCATTCGGGAAACAGGGTGTCTTGCTTATAAGCAATATTTTTATTGCAGATTTTTTACCCATATAAAGAGTGGAAAATCGTGTGCAATGAAGATGTGGAACTATTCAATAGAGGTGTACCACTAATCCCGCATTAGTTTCCTCACTATAAAGGCTTACATGTTCATTGTACATTCTCGGCATTCTTCTCCTTGCATTCGATAGATCAAATTTCCGCATTGAAATCAAACGATAATGGTTGGTCACCAAAGGGTTGTGTTCCATGATAACATGTAAATCTAAAGAGGGGGTATCTGATATGCTATTTTGTTCTATCGTTTGCGCAATCGGGAAGTCTTCAGCCAGACATGTCAGAACCTCAATATAAAACAACCAACACCAACAGAAAAGACCTTGATGGGATACGATATCATCATGGACTTAACGAGGGGATTATCTACGACAACCAAACAACTTCGAAATCATTTCTTGCCTATGATAAAACGTTGATCAAGCAATTTCATTTCTATTCAGGCCCGTCATCAATGCTAAGATTCTCGTCATATATTGCTATGCAATTCATCAACCTGAATGCAGACCTTTGGGAAAAGTCATTCTTCGTCATTTTTCTTGTGCGCTTAGAACTTCGCCGGATAAACGTTTTGGTGCGGGGTCTCGGGGTGTCCCAGAGCTTATTCAGCCAATGAGCTTGCTCAACCTTGGTTTGTGGCGGCTGCTTGCGGTTTTTTTCCCCAAGGCAGGTATTAGGCTACCCCTATTGCGGAATTTTCGCAATACGCGCAAGCGCCTTTAGGGATTTTTCGACACTCTGCGAGGGTTGTTGAGAAAGCTGTATGACGATTCCGAAAATGCATGTGTGAAAAGAGTGCTGTTACACACCACCCGATTTAAGACGGTGTAACAGCACTAAGAATGTCTGGGATATAGGGATACCACAAACAGCAGTCTTCTGCTTCAGAGGGCATCTACGGTGCCTTAGAATGGATTATTAGCCGATAGTACAGTTCAGCTTTAACACTGCACGTTTTCCTATGTCGTAACGACTCACCGCCCCAAACTTTTCCAGATCCGTAATAAAGGTACTCGTGGTATCTCTATCCCAGTGCCAGGCTCTTGACAGGCTGCTTATACTCCCAAAGATGCATTCGTTCTCTTGCTGTAGTGCAGCATACTGCCGCTCTATAAGATCGTGGAACGCCTCTACGCGTGTAAGTTTTTCTGATGAGTTTTTCTGCCCGCGAAACAGGTAGCGCCATAATTCTCTGCTCGTTGAAATGGTCATTGAAAATTCCGCATACTGATTTTGTCGATTTACTTGTTTCATACTAATACGATTTTTGTTTGACATAAATAATTTTATCCAGCATTGTATTCCGCATTGTATTCCTCAAATATCTCTGCGGATTGATATGTGGAATCATCTGCAGGATTTCAGGTACAAATATATGCGGAGTTTTTATTTCAGTGTTTTCTCGTATGCAGCCATCTTGTCAACTACAGTATCATCGAGCATGTTAGCATAGACTTGCTCTGTAATTTTAAAGGATGAGTGACCGCAAATCTTAGCTACTGTCTTCAAATCCATGCCGCCTTCATTGAGTAATAATGTTGCGCCAGTATGCCTTGCCCAGTGACTAATAATCAATAAAGCAGATAGGAGAAACGAGGAGAAGATTTCACTGCAAACGGTTGAAAATGAGTAGGTTTTCTGCGTTCTGCTCTTTTGCTGAAATGCAACTTACGGAGGAATATTGAAGTAGTTCAGTTACCAAACCGTTAGCCCTCCTGTTACCGATGTGGCATCGGGTAACAGCGACGAAAACCGGCGCATCTGAGACTTCGGAGAATTATGTCGCATTGTGCTGCATTTTGCTTCACAGAGAATGCTTATAAAGGTTGTAATTTTGCACCAAAAATTTATAGGCATTATGAAGATTGAAAAATTCAAGGTTTTGCTCTACCTCAAAAAGAGCGGATTGGACAAGAAGGGCAAGGCACCGATTATGGGCCGCATCACGGTCAACAACTCGATGGCCCAGTTCAGCACGAAGCTGTCGTGTACGCCCGAGTTATGGAACCCTCGTGAGAGCCGTCTGAACGGTAAGGGCAAGGAGGCCGTCGAGACCAACGGCAAGATAGAAAAGGTCTTGCTGGCGGTCAATGCAGCTTTTGACTCCCTTGTAGAGAAGAAGATTTACTTCAAGGCCGTGGATGTGAAGAATGCCATGCAGGGCAGCATGGAAACGCAGATGACCTTCATGAAGATGGTGGACAGGGAATGTCAGGAGCTTACTGAAAGGATTGGCGTGGACAGAGCCGAGGGTACATACCCAGCCTACAAATATACACGCAGGACTCTTGCCGAGTTCATCGAGAAGAAGTATCACACGAAGGACTTGGCTTTCGGGCAGATGACGGAGCAGTTCATCTATGATTACCAGAACTACGTCCTTGACGAGAAAGGACTCTCAACAGAAACAGTTCGCCACTATCTCGCCATCGTGAAGAAGGTATGCAGGAAGGCTTACAAGGAAGGTTACTCCGAGCGTTTCCTGTTCCAGCACTTCACCCTCCCGCGCCAAAAGGAGAATACCCCAAGAGCCTTGAGCCGCGAGTCGTTTGAGAAGATACGTGACCTGGACATCCCAGAGAGCAAGCCTTCCTATATCCTTGCCCGCGACCTATTCCTCTTTGCCTGCTATGCCGGAACGGCATACGCTGATACGGTGTCCATCACACGAGAGAACCTGTACACCGATGACGAGGGCGCACTGTGGCTGAAGTACCGGCGAAAGAAGAACGAGTACACGGCCAGTGTGAAGCTGTTGCCCGAAGCCATCTCGCTTATCGAGAAATACCACGACGACAGCCGCGAGACCCTGTTCCCGATGATGTACCACCCCAACCTCCGCCAACGCATGAAGGGACTGGCCCTGATGGCAGGCATCAAAGAGAACCTGGTCTATCATATGGCAAGACACTCATTTGCTTCGCTTATCACGTTGGAGCAGGGCGTACCCATCGAGAGCATCAGCCGCATGTTGGGCCACACCAACCTTGAGACCACCCAGGTATATGCCCGTGTCACTCCTCAGAAGCTCTTTGACGATATGGACAAATTCATCGAGGCGACCAAGGACTGGAAACTCGTATTGTAATCATACAAACAACAACAGATAAGTATAACCATAAAAAAAAGGAAATTATGCGCAGCACATTTGCACTTCTATTCTACATCAACCGCAGCAAGATTAAGGCTGACGGAACGACTGCCGTCATGTGCAGAATCACCATCGACGGCAAGAGTACAGCACTCGCCACAGGCATCTATTGCAACCCCGACGACTGGAACGCAAAGAAGCAGGAGATAGCCGTAACGAGGGACAACAACCGGCTGGCGAACTATAGCCACCGTATGGAGAACCTATACTACACCACGCTCAAGGAGCAGGGAGTGGTGAGTGCCGAACTGTTGAAGAACCAGATAACCCGTCAGGTCATCGTTCCCACCACCCTGCTGCAGATGGGCGAGCAGGAGCGTGAAAGGCTGAGAGTGCGCTCAGAGGTCATCAAGTCGAATTCGACCTACAGGAGTTCGGGCTACTACCAGAACTACCTCCGTCAGTTCCTTGCTACAATGGGCAAGGAGGACATCGCCTTTACGGACATCACCGAAGAGTTCGGCAGGAACTACAAGGCATTCCTCATCAAGAACAAAAGCTTCGGCCCATCACAGACAAATCTCTGCATGTGCTGGCTCAACCGCCTTGTCTATCTTGCCGTTGACAACGAGATACTGAGGGCCAACCCGCTGGAGGAAATCGAGTATGAGCGTAAGCCGGAACCCAAGCGGCTGCACATCACGCAGGCAGAGTTTCAGAAGATTCTCTCCAACCCGATGCCTGATGCACATTCTGAGCTCACTCGCAGGGCTTTCATCTTCTCCACACTGACAGGGCTTGCATACGCAGACATACAGGCTTTGCATCCCCATCACATAGGAATGACAGCCGACGGCAGACGTTATATCCGTATCAACCGAAAGAAGACGAAAGTCGAGGCGTTCATCCCGCTCCATCCGATTGCCGAACAGATACTCGACCTCTACAACACTACCGATGACAACAAGCCGGTATTCCCCCTTCCCAACCGTGATGCCATCTGGTTTGACATCCATGAAATCGGGTTTGGCATTGGCCGTGAAGAGAACCTGAGCTATCATCAGGCAAGGCACTCATTCGGAACCTTTTTAATCAATGCGGGCATCTGTACGGAGAGCATCGCCAAGATGATGGGTCATGCCAGCATCCGCAGCACACGCACCTATGCCCGTCTCTCAGAAAAGAAGATCGGTGCAGACATGGATGCACTCGTTAAGCGTCGCGAAGAGGAAGGACTGTCAAAGAATGAAATCGCCAAGCAGCCAGTCGGATTCTGCCGCACCTTCAAGAGACGGCGCAAGACCAAGGCTGTTGATGATGTGAAAGTCATTTTGGATGACTCAGATGGTGTCTTATAATTGCCGTCCGTAACTCAACCCCTCTACTGATGCAAATTTAGCACGGGCTTCTGATGAAACGGACGATACTTGCGCAGAAAATCTTCCTCCCTGATGGCAGTGAGCGTATTTTCAGTACAAGTCCCGTCCGTTTCGAGGCCCATGCTCTTAGGACGCATCAGCAGAGGGGATGAGCGACGGACGGAATAACACTGAACAGGATAAAGGCGGAAGCACTGAATCTATATCAGCACTTCTGCCTTTTCTGTGTACTCTCACAATGGAGAGGGGAATCACTCTGGCTGGAATATCAACCAATCGCCACATCAATCGTCAAACTAATCGCCTGGCATTTTGTAGGCAGGATGATAGCACCGCTGCAACAGTTCCTCGATGTCACTCTCACGATAGAGAATCTTGCCGCCGAGTGGGATGTATGGCAGGATGCCCTCGTTGCGGTACTCCTGTAGCGTCCGCCGACTGATTTTCAATGCAGTCGAAAGCTCCTTGTCCGTCATGTAGTGCTCACCGTCAAGCATGGGGCGCGAGTTGTCGGCTTTCTCCTTGTAAAGCTTGAGCAATTCCTTCATGCTATCCAGCACTCTTTTCACCCCGGCGTTGTGACTCATTATCAGCTCATTCATCGGCATCAGGATTTAGGTTCTTACTTGGGTCGTCAGCCTTGCTGGCCTGTCTGTGCCTGCGCAATGCCGCCTCCCGTTTTCTCGACTCCACCACATGCAGGATGCTGTTCACATCCTTCGGTTTGTAGTAAATCTTGCGGTCGATGTGTGTGTAGCCCAACACCCCGGTGTCGCGGAGTGTCTGCAATGTTCTCGGACTGATGTCCAGCATGAGGCACACGTCCTGGCTGTCGAGCCATTCGCCCAACCGCTTGTCCTTGCCCTTGCCGGCCATCGCTTTCATTTCACTGACAAACTTGTTGAAGCTCGTCTGCAGCTCATCGTAGGTGCTGCGTTCAATAGATACAATTTCCATTTATGTTTAATTTTTGTGTTATATATTTCTAATTTGCCTGCAAAAGTACTGCAATAATCCCAGACTGGCTGTCCCAGAAAACTTTTTCTCGTGAATTAACCATTCACGACTTTCCAGGTGCCTTTTTATGGGCATTTTCTTTTCTTGCGCACCCGATTTTGCCATTTTACCCATACATCGAATCCCTTCTTCTCGGTGGCAAAGGTGCTGCGATATTCCCGAACGGAAGGCCTCTCGAAATTCTCCATCAGGAGTTAACCTTTCGCTATCGACCAAGCCCTCGCGCGTACTATTCTTATATATTAACATGCTCATCTCAATTATGATCTGAATTGTCTTAAATCGACGGCAAAGGTACTCCTAAAGAATCAGAGTGGATGCCTTCCGACTTTTTATATCGTATATTAACAGTTTGATGAATGCAGAATCATCAAGAGACCACATTTTGGCCTGTCAAAACTAAAGATGAACATACTACGGACAATGCCAGTTAAGGTTACTATCTCGGGTAGCCATTTTGTTGTTTTTATCCGCTATATGGACTTTTGGTTTCATCATTGTGTTAAAATACGGAATAAAAAGTCTGGGAGCGGCCCGTGTGGGACGTTTGTCGTACCTTCGCGCCATGAAACAACAAAACGATATGATGTTTAATAACATGAACAATGAGGGCCGTGCGCCGATGATGGTAGCCTACACTGTCACCAACAAAAGGAAGGTGATGATGGATACACCCTGCAAGAGTCACACAAAAGTCATTCTTCTGATGTGGAAATTTTGCCCAAACGAGGGCAAAATGTGCCGTTCACGACCCTGTCCAAGTCGTGAATGGTTAATTCACAAGAAAAAGTTTTCTGGGATGACTGATGTCAGACGAATGGCGTACCTTTGCACTGTGGATGTCGATGACGAAGTGACTGGCAATAGAGGCCAAGGCATGAGGAGTTGTAGTAGCGAAGGGTTAATTCCCTATGTACAATTTTCAAAGGCTGTCAGTGTCAGACTCAAGCCGTACCTTTGCATACGATTCCAGACGGCGACAGCCAGAACATGGAGGGATTAAAGTCCGAGCCGCAAATAGAGGATATAGGATAATTATTTTTACACAACGTTTAAACAAAAACTAAACAGTATGGTTGAAATTAAAATGAGAAACGCGGACACCCAGCTGGAAGAGCAGGTGAACGCATTCCAGAAGCGAATGGAGATTCTGGAGGAAGCCCTTGGTAAAGCCAGGGAAGTAGTAATGTCAGAGGAAGCAGCAGCCTGTATTGAAGGCTGTAGTAACACCCTCAACGAAATGGCACATGACAATGCCATTATCTCTAATGGTCCCGATGTCAGGATAACTGGCCTCGGGAAAGTTAAGCTTCATCTGCGGAGCCGTCGCATCAACACGACATCACGGTCTGTAACTGACATGGTGATACCACAGTACATGCCGCAGTCGAATGTTGCCAAACAAGTTCCTGCCAGCGGTGGAGATGTTTCTGAAACAGCTGGGGATATTAACCTTAACAAGTACGGTCATGAAGAAGATTAGCTATCCCGTCAGTCTTTTCCTGACACCGGAGCAGGTGGACTTCCTCATGACACGCAAGTACAGCATCGACCGCATGAAGGCACTGATGACACTCGTAGGTCTGGCATACACAGAGGACGCAGAGTACAAGATGAAGGGTTTCGAGACCGATGTGCGCATTGGTCAGGCAGTCATTTCGGAAGTGGAACTTTCCAAGCAGTGGGAATGTGACCGCAAGACCGTTTCAAGGCTGCTCGACCAGATGCATGACCTCGGAATTGTCTCATCCGAACAGACCAACCGCACGAGTATCCACACCCTCTATTGCATCGAGGGATGGCATGCCGATGGCCTGCACATCGACAACCCGTTTTTCAAGCGGCAGAAGGAACGCTTCGGCATCAAGGAATTAGCGATTGTCAATCCAAATGCAAACAGTACTGACAACAAGACCCATGCCACACTGTCTGCTGATGACACATCGATACTGACAGTCCAAAAGTCGGATGAGGAAATTCCCAACAGACACGATGCTGTTCAGCCCTCAATATATAATAAGGTAGAGGACACTGACCAAGGTGTAACTCCTGATAGCCGAAAAGACTTAGGCGATACCAATTCAGAAGTGCAACAACAGGAAAAAGAAAGCTCCCAAAGCCCAAGTGAGATTGTATCGTCAGCTGCACATTCTTGTCACGGCAATAGCCCTGATTCCACCATCAACGGCAGTACTGATGTCCCACCTGATTTTGTAGAGGGCAAGACACAGCCAAGTGCAGGCATTCCACAGCCCTCTGGAGCCGACCAGCCACGCCAGGGCACCCTCTATCCCCTTCAAAGGAACAACAGACCCAGTTCATTCGCCCATGGCCATCCGATAGGCGGTTTCAAGCGGAACAACCATTATCAGAAGGGGAAATAACAAACCGGGGCTAGTGATGCGTCCAGCGAGCCGAATGTGGGGTTCAGCCGGAATGTGTGTGACGTTTTTTTGTACCGTTATTGCAAGAAGTGCCAATGTCGTACAGTACCGCGATGCGGTCTGTAGCTTCCAATGGCGGTTCCACATGCTCGCAAGCTCGCATCGGGCTGGCCGTATTTTAATCGTTTAATTTTCAGGATATTTAATTATGAGAAAAAGTGCCATTAAGCTCAAGGCCGCTCCGCGCGGCCACAAGATTGACTACCGTGTCAATGATGAAGAGTATGCCGTAACCCAGGCCAATGCAGCAGCCTGCGGCCTGACGGTGAGTGACTACTGCCGCAAGGTGAACCTCGGCTACAAGCCGAAGTGCCACCTGACGGAGCGTGAGATTGAGGCGTACAAAAGCCTGACGGATGCCCGTGGCGACATCATCAAGCTGATGAACGCCCTCAAGGGTCTGTCGAGCGAGCAACGCCTGGAGGTGTTCCGTGGTGACGTGGAGTTCATGAGGAAGTGGGTAGATGCGGTGACGGTCGTGCTCACCCAGTGGGATATCATAGTTGAGGACATGAGAAACTAATGCGCAGCTGACTATGGTAGCCACAGGAGCTGTAATCACACACGGAAGCAACGCAGTGCGCTATTCCGTGGACAAGGAGCTTGGCGACCTTGTCAAGACCAACTTCCTGCCGGAGGACATCACCCCCTCGTCCATGTGGGCGAGGATGGTGATGCACCAGCAGCAGTTCCGAGAGAAACTGAACCGCCACCGGCACCTCGACAACACCTCTATACGCATAGAAATTTCCCCAGACAAACCAGAGACGGAGAACTGGACGCTGGATGACTGGAAACAGCTGGCCGAGGATTTTGTCAGGGAGTTCGATGCGCAGGAGATTCACAGACCCGACGGACGCAGGGAGGACTGCCACACGCACCTTGCCAATACACAGTATGTCGTGTCGCTCCACCGCGACAGCAAGGGGCAGATACTCCACCTGCATATCAATGCCAATCGTGTCGATATGGAGGGCAATGTGAACAACGCATACAAGATAGGCAAGCGGGCCTCGCTTGCTGCGAATAAAATCAACGAGCAACGGGGGTGGATTCAGTCGATGCAGCGGCGGGAAGAGAACATCGAGGCCATCCGTGAAACCTGCATTGATGCCCTCAAAAGCATGGATGTTTTCAACTGGACTGTATATGTCGCCAAGATAAGGGCCAGGGGCTATGACGTGAAGCTGGTCAGAAGCAAGGAGGACAAGGTGGTGGGCTACTCCATCAGGAAGGGCAACTCCACATACAAATCGTCAGTGCTGGGCAATGGTCGTGACCTCATGCCGTCGAAGATAGAGAAGACATGGGCAAAGCTGCATCAGGAGAGTGCAGTCGGTGCCGACGTGTTCAGCCTGTTTGGAGGCGGCGAGGCTGACTATTCTTACGCACCCACCAAGTCAAAGACGGCGCAGCAGAACCAGAGGGTGAATGTGCAGCGTAAGAAAGAGGAACCCACTAAGCGCATTGAGCGTCAGCAAGTCAAGAACGAACAGATGAAACAACAGGAGCCGATAGCCAGACCGCAGCCTGTCATGGTGCATCACGACATCAACGTAAAGGGTACGAACTACTCCGTTGATATTCCCGAGGTAGTCAACGACATCATCATGAAAGAGTCGGAACTGCCGGAGGAAGTGCTGTGGACAAAGATAGAGGATGTACAGCACACCGCCATGCTCTTGTTCCTTAACTACATTGATGCCGCAACCACCCTTGCCGATGACTGCGGAGGTGGCAGCAACACTCCCGACAGCGGCTGGGGAAGAAAGGACGATGAGGATGACAGGGAATGGGCACGTCGCTGTGCCCATCAGGCTGGCATCATGCACGTCTATCAACGCCGCAGGGGAATCGGCAGGTAAACAGAATGTTGAACCAACAATTAGATTTTAAGATGAAGAGAAGATACAAAGCCTCCGGCCTTGCAGAGTTCAAGGAGGAAAGAGAGAAGAAGAAAGCAATTGAAGAAGTGAAGAATGAAACACCAAATGAATTGGCGAAGAGTACGGAAACCATTGAAGAAAGACCGCCTCAAACTCCCCCACCAGATTACAGATGGCAGATAAAAGAGCTTGCCAAACTCCTGACGGGTATGGAGAATGTTGAGCAGCAGATGATGCTCAAAACGCAGCGATACATGGATGCGAACATGGTCTGCGGCAAAACCGTGGACGAATATAAGAGTGTCATCACCCAGGCAAAGGAATTGTACGATGAAGTGAAACTGTATCAGTTTACTGCCACCATTTCAGATGCCTCACAGAGAGCGATGGCGAAGATATTTGCCTCACACTATGAAAAATTAGAGGCATACCGAAAGGAGTTGACCTACGAGCAACGCAACATCATCGACGACTATATCCAGTGCGACAAGGACAGCCACAAAGCGTTCCTGAAGGAGCAGGACGCACGCATCGAACAGCTGGGTAAAAAGATGGCCAAAATGTTCAACTGCGCACCTGGCATCTGGTGCAGCCAAAGAACCTTCTACTGGCTGTTCGGAACGTGGATGGCATTTGCGATTTACACCGTTATGACGATTATTCTCTTTTGCACGGGAAACTTGTTCCTCCGGACCATGTAGTTGCTCCTCTTTATTCATTCCCGGCCCCTGCCCGTTGTAATGACGTGCAGGGGCTGGCTTTTGTATTCATCATGATTTTGCAACGACCCGTTGCAAAATTACAGAAAGAATATCAATCTTCAATTCAGAAACTATCGCCGGACGATTACGCTTCCGCTTGCCTGATGAGTGGTGAGGATAAGCACCTCGGCTATCTGAACGTGTTCAGGTGCATTGGTAGCATATACCGCCACGTCTGCAATGTCATTGCCCGTCAGCGGCTTAATGCCCTGATAGACAGTAGTAGCACGTTCGTTGTCACCATGAAAGCGAATGTTACTGAAGTTGTTTTTTTACAAGTCCCGGTTTCAGGTTGGTGACACGGATGGCAGTGTTGGCTACATCTATGAGCAGACCATCGGAAAGGGCATTCACGGCAGCTTTTGTAGTGCGGTACACATCCTTATATAAAAACGAAGTCCCACCGTGGTACGCATTGCTAAGAGGCGTGGTGGGAATTGTTGCCACAAAGGTACGACTTTTTTCAGAACTGGCAATATTTTCGGGCAGAAATCTTCATTTAGGACAAAGAAAACAGGATTTCCTGCGCCAATTCCATCAGGAACAGTACAGGAAATCCATAAACAAAGACAATAAAACGGCACTATACAGCAGTCACGGTATTGAAAACCAAACGTAGACAGATGAATATCAAGAGAAGTGATAAATAAATGTTAATTGCATTGTCAGGAATCAGAGAATTCGCTAATATTTTGTACCTTTGCTGCCAAGATGAGAAATAGGCTGAATACCATACTATGTCTGACGGTAGGCATTTTAATGTCTGCTGTCCGTCTTTATGCGCTGGATGTGAAGGACTTTACTTATTCGCATCTTGGAAAGACGGAAGGAGTCAGTAGTCATCGTATTTTCTCTATATGCCAGTCACCAACAAAAGCACTGTGGTGGTCGTCGATGACAGGAGTGGGTAGGTACAACGGCTTTATGGTGATGAACTATGCCTTAGACGACCATGTGCCGTTTGCCAATCTTGGAGGCAGGGTGATACGCCTTCAGGTAGACTCCGCTGCCATCTATGCTTACGACAACTGGGGTAAAATCTTCCGGTTCAATCCTTACAGGAATGGCTTTGAAAATGTGACAAATGTCCCGGACATGTTGGGGCACGACGTTGCGCTTAACGACCTTTTGGCGGATGGCGAGACGTTGTATCTTGCCATGCACGACGGAGCCTATATGCTGAAAGGCGGACAGTTGACGCAATTGATGCGGGGGCCGTACGTCAATCGTTTCGTGACGGTACGTGGCCGGATATTGTGCTGTACGCGTGACGGTGTGACCGACATGCACGGGCGGCTGCTATTGCCTTACAACACAGAATGTGGATATTACGACGAGATGTCGGAACGGCTGTGGCTTGGTGGATATGAAAACGGGCTTCACCTGATAGCTATGGACGACAGCGACCGCGTGGCTGACGACCGGTTCGTTCCGTTCTCTTCCGATGCGCCTGCCCAGTCGCCCATCCGCAGCATCTGTCCGTACGACGACCATACGATGCTGATAGGTATCGACGGTGCCGGCGTATACCAGACGCGACGCGATGGTCACGGACCTTGCAGTGTGCTGTTTGATGACAGCGAGCAGACAGGCTGTGTGCTGCATGGCAACGGAGTCTACGCCGTTGTCGTTGACTCGTGGGGGAACATTGTCGTGGGTACCTATTCGGGTGGTATTGACATTGCCCGCCCAATAGGCAGCACTGTGGCTGTATATAAGCATGAGTCTGGAAACCGGCAGAGCCTGGGGGGCGGCCATGTCAACATGGTGATGCCGCTGTCGCCGGGCCGCCTGATGTTTGGTACTGATAACGGCATCAGTCTCCTTGACACAGAGAGCGGCCATTGGCAGCACCATTGTCAGGGCACAGTAGTGCTGAGTGCCGAAACGCAGACCGACGGCAACATATTAGTTGCCACATACGGCAAGGGACTATTAGCTATTGATGGTCAGGGCAATACAAACAAGGTGTACACAAAAGCCAACAGTCCGCTGACTGACGACCATGTCTTTGCCACGATGATTGACAAAGACGGCGGACTATGGGTTGGCACCCTGAACGGCGACTTGCTCTACAAGAATCCTCTTACGGCTGAATATCAATACTATCCTGTGCACGATGTGCAGACCATCACCCAGATGACTTCGGGGCAGATAGCCGTTGGCACCGCCTTTGGCCTTAAACTGATAACGCCGGGGAGCAGGGAGGTCAAGGAGTTGAACTATGCCCCTTCGGGCATGACGGATGTCAACCCCTTTGTAACCCATCTGCTGGCCTCTGGCATGGAACTGTGGATAGGAACCGATGGAGGCGGCGTATATATCTACCATCTTGCCAAGCATTTGAGCCGGCAGATCACAACTGCCGACGGACTGCCCTCTAACTACGTGCGCAGCCTTGCACAAAGTCGCGACGGGCGGATATGGATTGCCACGAATGAAGGGCTGGCCTTTATGTCGTCTGACAACCCCGACAAGGCCGTCAATGTTAACTACTGCTACGAACTTAACCAGGACTTCTCACGAGGTGCTGTCAGCAATCTCTCTAATGGCGACATGATATTCGGCACAGCAGAGGGGGCGGTGGTGATGCACCCCGAAAATGTACAACCACTCAACTATACTGCCAGTCTGGCACTGCTTGGCGTGAATTGCGACACTGGCCAGGAGTCGCTGCAGACCCGAGAGGTCTTTGAGCGCCTGCAGCAAGGAAAGCTACACCTGACATATGCCCAGCGCACGTTTACGCTGCTATATGAAAGCATCAACATGCGCAACCATTTCGACATTGCCTATCGCTACCGCATGGACAACGGAGAATGGAGTCAGCCCACTATCAATCAGTATATCCGTTTTGTCAGCCTGGAGCCCGGCAGACACCAACTGATGCTGCAATGTATCAGCCGCACCAGCGGAACTGTCATCGATACAAAGGAACTCACCATCTCCATAGGTCAACCCTGGTGGAACTCGTGGTGGATGTGGTGTGTTTACGTTACCCTTATCATCCTGGCATTCTACGCCGCCTGGCGGGTGTACAAGTTGCAGTTGAAATACATGCGGCTGACCATCGACTACCTGCAACTGTTTAATGAGAAACCAACGTGGGCAGTCTCTCATCAGCATGCCCAGGAAAATACCAGTACCGAGCCAGAGGAGACTGCGGCATCGCCTGTGGCAATTCCGCAGGGAGATGGAACAGACAGCGGCAAGGAGTTTGTCGACAAGGCCACTGCCATCATTCTTGAGCACCTCTCAGACTCAGAATTCGGCATTGACCGGCTTTGCCGCGAGATGGCCATGAGCCGTACCCTTTTCTATGTCAAGCTGAAGTCATATACAGGCAACTCGCCACAGGACTTTATCCGCGTCATCCGTCTGGAGCGTGCCGCCACCATGTTGCGAGGCGGGCGCAGCGTGACCGATGCCGCTGCGCTGGCAGGATTCGAAAATCCGAAATATTTCAGTACCGTATTCAAGAAATATTTCGGGGTGTCGCCCTCCAAGTACAATCAGTAGAAGGTCTGAAAACACGCAGAAAAGGTTTCAATGCTATCAGAAATCAGCGTTGAAACCCTTTTATGTATGCGTTATAACCAATGCAAAGCAGGAAAGTTTCTACCTTTGCGGAGAAAATCAATCAAAACAAAAACAGAATGAACACAATGAAACTACGAATTACAGCCACATTGGCCCTTGCCGTGATAGCAACAAACATGGCATCGGCATGCAACAAAGAGATGACGGTAACGGACACTCAGGAAGGAATGGCACAACAAGTTCCGACAGCCAAAGAGTGGAACCAGGGTGTCGTAGGATGGAATCTCGGCAACCAGTTTGAATGCTCGGCTCCCGGTCAGGACGGCGAGTCGATGCTGATTGGAATGCCCGAAGGCAGCATCAAGGCTGAGACGGCCTGGGGCAACCCTGTGGTGACCAAGAAGACCATCAAGGCCGTGCGCGATGCGGGCTTCAACGCCGTGCGCATTCCCATCCGCTGGCAGTGCCACATCACTAATGCCGCTGCCATGAGCATTGACAAGGCGTGGATGACACGCATCAAGGAAGTGGTGGGCTGGTGTCTCGCAAACGACCTGAAAGTCATCATTAATGTCCACCACGACAAATGGCTCGAGGGCCGACCCACCTATCAGTATAAAGAGGAGAACAACCAGAAGCTGGCCCTGCTCTGGATGAATATCGCCAGCGAGTTTGCCCAGTACGACTATCGCGTGGCTTTTGCCGGTACTAATGAGGTGCACATCCGCGACAACTGGGGTAAGCCAGAAGCGGAGAATCTGGCAGTCCAAAACTCCTATAACCAGACCTTCATCGACGTGGTTCGGGCAACCGGTGGAAACAACCTGAAGCGCCACCTTATTGTCCAGACCTACGTATGCAATCCTGACTTCGGCCTTTACAACGGCGATTTCATCATCCCCACCGATACCGAAGGTAACGGCAACAACTACATGAGCGTGGAATTCCATTACTACACCCCGTGGGACTATGCCGGTGAATGCAAGTTCAACTATTGGGGACAGCCCTATAAAGACAAGGGCGAAGCCTCGCCCAGTGATGAACAGACCATGACCGACTTCTTCAATCGCGTGGTCAGCACTTGGAGCGACAAAGGTTTGGGAATCGTGATGGGCGAATGGGGTGTCACCGACCGCCAGAAAGGCGGGCAGACCGACCTCATCCGCGAGAACATGACCTACTACTGCCGCTTCCTTGTCAGCGAAGCAAAGAAGCGCGGATTCTCCACATTCGTCTGGGACAACAACAATTTTGGCAGCGGTGCCGAGCATTTTGGCATCTTCGACCGCGACAAGGGGATGAAGGTAAAAAACACCTGGGTGCTGAATGGTATTATGGAAGGAAAACAGATGTAAAGATATGAAACTGATTTGTAAACTGATGGCACTGACTGCCATATCGGTGCAGCTGCTGACGGCCTGCACCACAAAGAGTGAGAATACCGAAGTGAATAATTTCCGTATAGAACGCGGAACAAACATAAGCCACTGGCTGTCGCAGAGCGAGGAACGGGGCGAGGCCCGTGCCCGCCATATCCAGGAGGACGACTTTGCACGCCTCGACTCTTTAGGCTTCGACTTTGTGCGCCTGCCCATCGACGAGGTGCAGTTCTGGGACGAGGAGGGCAGCAAACTGCCCGAAGCCTGGCAACTGATGCACAACGCCATCCGCTGGGCAGAGAAGCACCATCTGCGCACCATTGTCGACCTGCACATCATCCGCTCGCACTATTTCAATGCGTCGCTCGAAGGGAATGCCGATGCCAACACGCTGTTCTCCTCGGAAAAAGCCCAGCAGGACCTCATCAACATGTGGTACCAACTGTCCGATGCACTCAAAGGCTACAGCTGCGACTCCGTGGCTTACGAGTTCATGAACGAGCCTGTGGCTGATGACCACGAGCAGTGGAACCAATTGATAGTGAAGGTTCACAAGGCACTACGCGAGCGGGAACCTCAGCGCACATTGGTCATCGGCAGCAACCTGTGGCAGGGCTACGAGACAATGAAGTACCTGAAAGTACCTGAGAATGACAAGAACATCATTCTCTCCTTCCACTATTACAACCCGATGATTCTGACGCACTACGGTGCATGGTGGACACCTATCGGCAAATATACGGGCCGGGTAAACTATCCCGGTGTGCTGGTGTCGCAGGAAGACTATGAGGCCGCTCCCGACACCGTTAAGCACCTGCTTGACGAAAACCACTACACCACGCAGGTGTGGAACATCGACAAGATACGCGCCGACTTCCGCGATGCCATTGCCGCAGCCAAGAAGTACGATTTACAGCTGTTCTGCGGCGAGTGGGGCGTATATGAGGAGGTTGACCGTGAACTGGCCTATCGATGGACTGAGGATATGCTGACTGTATTCAAGGAAAACGGCATCGCCTGGACTACATGGTGCTACGATGCCGACTTCGGCTTCTGGGACCAGCAGAAAAACACGTTCAAGGACAAGAGACTGGTTGAACTGCTGGTCGGAAGTGAAAAGTAAAAAATTTACTACCGCTATCATTCATAAAGACTATGGAATTCGGTTATTTTGACGACAAAAACCGTGAGTATGTCATCACCAATCCGCAGACACCGTTCCCGTGGATAAACTATCTGGGCAATGAAGATTTCTTTGGCCTCATCAGCAACACCGCAGGCGGCTACAGCTTCTACAAAGACGCCAAGTTCCGCCGCATCACACGCTACCGCTACAATGGCGTGCCAATGGATGCCGGTGGCCGCTACTTCTACATCAACGATGGTGGCACGGTGTGGAGTCCCGGATGGAAGCCCTGCAAGACACCACTCGACACATACGAATGCCGCCACGGCATGAACTATACCCGCATCACAGGCTCGAAGAGTGGTATCGAAGCCTCTGTCCTCTTCTTCGTACCTCTCCACACTTGGGCCGAGGTGCAGAAGTTGACGCTGAAGAATACCACCCATGAGGTGAGGCACCTGAAGCTGTTTTCCTTCACCGAGTGGTGTCTGTGGAACGCCGCCACCGACATGGAGAATTTCCAGCGCAACTGGTCGACGGGTGAGGTGGAGATAGAAAACAGTGTGCTTGACGGTTCCACCATCAAGACCACCACCATCTATCATAAGACTGAGTACAAGGAGCGCCGCAACCACTATGCCTACTATGCGCTGACCAATGCCGAGGCCCAGGGCTACGACACCGACCGTGAGGCGTTCATCGGAATGTATAACGGCTTTGAGGCTCCGCAATGTGTTGTCAGCGGTACGCCATCGATGAGCGTTGCCCACGGCTGGAGTCCCATCGCCTCGCACTATGTTGAGGTGGAGCTACAACCCGGCGAGCAGAAGAACTACATATTCCTGCTGGGATATGCCGAGAACGAGCAAGAAAAGAAATACAGCGGAGCTACAGCCGGTATTATAAGTTCCCTTGCCGAATTAGACCATACAATTATAAATAAGGAGAAAGCGCACGCTGTCCTCCGTCGCTTCTCGACCGTCGAGGCCGTGGATGAAGCCTTTGATGAACTGCGCCGGATGTGGGATGGGCTGCTGTCGAAGTTCACTATCCAAAGCGGCGACGAACGCCTCAACCGTATGGTGAACATCTGGAACCAGTACCAGTGCATGATTACGTTCTGCTTCTCGCGCTCAGCCTCGTTCTTTGAGAGCGGCGTGGGCCGGGGCATGGGCTTCCGCGACAGCAATCAAGACCTCGTAGGCTTCGTCCATCAGGTGCCGAGCCGCGCCCGTCAGCGCATTCTCGACATAGCCTCAACCCAGTTCCCTGACGGCGGCTGCTACCATCAGTACCAGCCACTGACCAAGCGCGGCAACAACGACATTGGCGGCGGCTTCAACGACGACCCCTGCTGGCTCATTTTCGGCACCGTAGCCTACATCAAGGAGACTGGCGACTTCTCCATCCTCGACGAGACCGTACCCTTCGACAATAAGCCTGGCACCGAGGTGCCGCTCATGGAGCACCTGCGCATCTCCTTCGACCATGTGGTGAACAACCTCGGTCCTCACATGCTACCGCTCATCGGACGCGCCGATTGGAACGACTGCCTCAACCTGAACTGCTTCTCATGGGACCCCAACGAGAGTTTCCAGACCACAGAGAACAACAGCGAAGGCTCAAAGGCCGAAAGCCTCATGATAGCCGGTCTCTTTGTCCTTACAGGCAAGCAATATGTGGAACTTTGCAAGAAAGCTGGGAAACAAGACGAGGCCCGCCGTGCCCATACTGCCGTCAATGCTATGATTGAGGCTGTTAAGAAGCACGGCTGGGACGGCGAGTGGTATCTGCGAGCCTACGACTTCTATGGCAACAAGATTGGCTCCAATGAGAATGAGGAAGGCAAAATCTTCATCGAGAGCCAGGGTTTCTGCACGATGGCCGGCATCGGACTGGAAGATGGCATGGTAGACCGGGCACTCGACAGCTGCAAGCGCTATCTCGACTGCGAATATGGCATGGTGCTTAACCATCCCGCCTTCACCCGCTACTACGTCGAGATGGGCGAAATATCGACATACCCTGCCGGATACAAGGAGAATGCCGGCATCTTCTGTCACAACAATCCGTGGGTCATCATCGGTGAGACCGTGGCCCGACGGGGCAACGATGCCTGGCTGCACTACACCAAGATTGCCCCGGCGTGGATTCGTGACCAGCAACTGCATAAGGTGGAGCCATACGTCTACTGTCAGATGGTGGCAGGCAAGGACGCAGCGCGCCCGGGCGAGGGCAAGAACTCATGGTTGACGGGCACGGCGGCGTGGAACTGGCTAACCATCACGCAATACATCCTGGGAATCCGTCCCACCTACGACGGACTGCAGATAGACCCCTGCATCCCCGCGTCGCTGAAAGAGTACCATGTCCACCGTGTGCTGCGCGATGCTGAGTTCGATATCACTGTCCTAAACCCCGATGGCCACGAGAGCGGCGTGAGGAGGATAACACTCGACGGCGAAACCATCGAGGACAATATTGTCAAGGCTACGCCCGGCAAACACATCGTCAAGGTCTTCATGTAATGCACAGGCGCCACGATAGCGACACAGAGTGGTTTGGAAACTGACATCTGATAGTTTTAGGACCTCATAAAGTACGCATTCTGACCTGCCGACGCAGATATGTGAATAACTTTGCAGCGCAAGAAGAAACATTTTTAAACTTAAAACCTACAAAAATTATGAAAAAGTATTTATTCCTGATGATGCTGAGCATCTTGACAGTAACCAAGGCGAATGCTGCAGAGCAAGTGCTGTGGGAGGGTGATTACAATGTGTCGTGGGAGCTGTCCGACGGCGATGAGCACCGGGAGTGGAAAGGTCTTGGCCAAGATGACTTTGCCGCTATGGAGGTTGGCCAGAAAATCTATTTCTATTTCAGCGTTACAGGCGATTCCTATCACAAGTACAACTTCGACAACTGGAGTTGGCAGGCGCTGCCGGGCCATGAGGCAGAACACGCAGAGAATTTCGGATTCAGCGAGGACACTAAGGTGGAGTTCGAACTCACCCAGGCCATCAAGGACGAGATAGCCGCCAACGGCTTTGCCATCCACGGCCATGGCTTCCATGTAACGAAGGTGAGCAAGGAGGTGGCAGGCAACGACAACCCTGCTGACAGCGAGGAAGTGCTGTGGACCGGCGACTTCAACGTGTCGTGGGATTTACCAGAAGGCAGTCCTAACCGCGAGTGGGGTGGCGAAGGACAGGACATTACGGCCCATGTTGTTGCGGGTGCCAAGATTTTCATCTACCTGACAGTCGTTCCTGAAGCAGAATACCACAAGTGCCAGTTTGACAATTGGGACTGGGAGTCCCTGCCAGGCCTGGAGCCTGTAGAGTTCAGCGAGGACATGAAAGTCACCATTGAGGTGACTGCTGACATAGCTGCCGCAGTGCAGGAGAAAGGCTTCCGTCTGCACGGTCACGGATTCCATGTGGTGAAGGTGAGTGTGGCCAAACCCAATACGGTCGGCATAAAGAATATATATATGGCTAATCGGAAAGACAAGCGCTGCTACAACCTCAATGGCCAACTTGTCGGATCTCCTGCCAAAGGACTGTTTGTCATAGACGGCAGAAAAATCATTGTAAGATGACGAATCACTTTCCCATTTATGGCTATGGCAAAGTTAAAAGAAAAAATCGGTTATGCCCTGGGTGATGCCGCTGCCGGCGGCATTACATGGAAGGTGATGTCCATCGCCTTTCCGCTGTTCTTCACCAACGTGTTCGGACTAACCATTGCCGATACGGCCACACTGATGCTCATTGCCCGTATGTTCGACGTCGTGACCGATCCGCTCATGGGCACGCTGGCCGACCGCACGCAGTCGCGCTGGGGCACCTACCGCCCCTGGCTCATCTTCGGGGCAGTGCCTTTAGGTCTTGTATTCGCACTGCTGCTCTATACGCCCGACTTCGGCCCCACGGGCAAGCGCATCTGGGCCTACACGCTCTATCTGTTGATGATGGTTGTCTATACGGCAGTCAACGTGCCATACGGTTCACTGCTTGGTGTAATGACAGAGGATGACAATGAGAAGAACCAGTTTTCCTCATTTCGCATGGTGGGAGCCTACGCCATGGGATTTGTCACCCTGCTGAGCTTCCCCTACCTGCAGAAACTGGTGGGCGGAACGCCGCAGCACCAATATGCCGTTCTTGGCGCCCTCTTCGGTTTGATTGCCGCAGCGGGGACACTGGCCTGCGGGCTGCTCACCCGTGAGCGCCACAAGCCAGTGCGCGCCGACAAATTCTCACTGAAGCCCTTTGCCGACCTGTTCCGCAACCGTCCGTGGGTGATATTAACGTTCATAGGCATCTCAATGAACTTTTTCAATGGCTTCCGCTATGCCGTGGCCGGCTATCTGTTCGAGTATTGTCTGCATGGCGACGTGACGGTCAGCGGCCTCATCATTAACTATACGGTGTTCATGACTTTTGGCGAACTCACCTGTATGGTGTTCGGCGGTGTGTCACCGGCGTTTACCCGGTGGGTAGGCTCCAAGCGCATGGCGTTTATCTGGGCTGCCGCCATCTGCGTAGTTGTGTCGGTGCTCTTCTTCTTCATACCTATGAATCCCAAATACATCTGGATGATGGTGGCTGCGGTCGTGCTGACTTCTGTTGGCATCGGACTATATTCGCCACTGCTGTGGTCTATGTATGCCGACGTGGCCGACTATGCCACCGAGAAGAACGGTTCCTCGTCGACAGGACTCATCTTTTCCAGCGGAACCATGTCGCAGAAGTTCGGCACCGCCATCAGCGGTTCGCTGGTAGCACTGTTCTTGGGACTTTCCGGCCTTGTGTCGGGCACGGATGTCACCGGACAGACCGTCGTCACCATTACCGATGCCGATGCCGTCTGTCGCATGATATGGCTGCTGTTTTCCATATTCCCGGCTGCCATTGCCCTCATCATGATTAGCCTGCTTTACATCTATCCTATCAAGAAATAAAAGTAGTTTGTTTTAGTTCACATTAGTTAGTAGTTTTTATAATGCCGGACTCGCCTCTTTGGGCAGTCCGGCTTTTCTATTAGGAGAATGTTGAAACTTCTGGAGCGCGTCACGTGGTGTACAGAGTGATTCTCAATCCAACAGCTAATTAACCTAAACGGTCAGAAAACCGACAAAAGAGGGTTTGATGGCTGACATTTTCAGCCCTCAAACCTTTTTTTGTATGGCAGCGAACCGTGTTTCCCCTTATACGGAGTACCTTTGCAACACATTTTTTTCAAAATCAGTAATAACAATGAAAAGACTAACAGTGTTTCTTTGCCTGCTCTGTGCAGGCATGATGTGGATGCCGGTGGTGGCCTCGGTTGAGAACCATCGGGCATTGGCTACCGCAGCAGGTCCAGATGACGGAGTGATTTCCGGTGTCGTGGAGGATGCAGCCGGACCCATGATAGGTGCCACGGTCAAGGTGGCAGGAACGAACATCGGAACAGTGACCGATCTGGATGGTCGCTTCACGCTGAAGTGCAAGACGGACGATGAGTTGGAGGTGAGCTATGTGGGCTACACCACCGTTAAGGTAAAAGCCAGACCGGGCATGAAAATTGTGATGGCGGAGGACAAGACCCAGTTGAGCGAGGTGGTGGTGACTGCCCTTGGTGTGAAACGTGAGCGCAAGGCCCTGGGCTATGCTCTCTCCGAGGTGAAGGGTGAGGAGCTGACAAAGGCCAAAGAGACCAACGTCATCAACTCGCTGTCGGGCAAAGTGGCCGGTCTGGTGGTGCAGAACACGGCAGGAGGTGCCAGCGGCAGTACACGCGTGTTGCTGCGCGGTAATACGGAAATCAGCGGCAACAACCAGCCGCTGTATGTCATCGATGGTGTACCTCTCGACAACACCAACTTCGGCAGCGCCGGTACGGAAGGCGGATTTGACCTGGGCGATGGTATCTCGGCCATCAACCCCGACGACATCGAGAACATGACCGTGCTGAAAGGCCCTGCCGCCTCGGCACTCTACGGCAGCCGTGCCTCGCATGGTGTTATTCTCATCACCACGAAGAAAGCCGAGAAAGACAAAGTCAGCGTCGAGTATAACGGCTCGATGACCTTCGACGTGCAAAACTCTGCATGGGACGACATACAGCAGACTTACGGCATGGGCTACAGCGGAGCCTACAGCCGTGAGGCCACCAGTGGCACCAACTCGAGCTGGGGAGCCAAGGCCGACGATTTCCCCGTGGAATACTTCGACGGACAGCAGCATCCGTTCCTGATGTACCCCAACAATACAAGCGAGTTCTTCCGCACGGGTCTCACCGCGCAGAACACCGCCATACTCTCGGTGAACTCAGGCAAGACGGGAGTGCGTTTCTCGGTGACCGACATGCGCAACAAAGACATCCTGCCCAACACGCACATGAGCCGCGACAATTTCAACCTGCGCGTCACCACGGCGGCAGGCCCCGTAGACCTCGACTTCACGGCTAACTACACTCGTGAGGACGTGAAGAACCGCCCCGCACTGGGCGACTCGCAGAGCAACGTGGGCAAGAACCTGATGACGCTGGCCGGCACCTACAACCAGGCATGGCTGAAGAACTACCAGACCTCCGATGGCGACTATGCTAACTGGAACGGCAATGACCAGTATAACAAGAACCCCTACTGGGACCTCTACAAGAACGAGAACACCTCGGCCAAGGATGTGTTCCGACTGACCGCCAAGGCCATCTGGAACATCAGCGACCACCTGAAGCTGCAAGGCACCATCGGTACGGACATGACGTTCATGAACTTCGAGGACTTTATCGCCCGCACCACACCCGGAAAATTGGCAGGTCAGCTGCAAAACCAGAATTTCAACAACCGCACGCTCAATGCCGAGCTGCTGGCACTCTACAACAACTCGTTCGGCGACTTCGACGTGAACGCCACCCTCGGCGGCAACATCTTCAAGGTGAGCAACAAGACCGACATCTTCACCGGCATGGACCAGCAGATGAAGGACATAGTGGCCATCATGAACTATGCCGACCAGAGTGTGCAGCAGAACTTCTACAAGAAGCAAATCAACTCCATCTTCGGCTCGGCCAGCGTGGGCTATCAGCACACCTACTACTTAGAGGCTACACTGCGTGGCGACAAGTCGTCGACGCTGCCTATAGATAATAATGTATATGTCTACCCATCGTTCTCGGGCAGCATCGTATTCTCGGAGTTCATCAAGAACAAGCAGTTCATCAACTACGGTAAGCTGCGTGCCTCGTGGGCACAGGTGGGTAGCGACACTGACCCCTACCAGCTGGCCCTGAACTATGCCACGGCCAAATACTCATACGGTGGTTTCGTCATAGGCATGATTAACAACACCACGCAGCCCAACAAAGACCTGAAACCCACCCGCACCAATTCGTTCGAGCTGGGTCTGGAGATGAAATTCCTGCAAGGCCGTCTGGGACTGGACCTGACCTACTATGACCAGCTGTCGAAAGACCAGATTATCGGACTGGCTTCGTCGTCAACTTCTGGCTACAGTTACCGGCTGGTCAATGCCGGCGAGATACAGAACCGGGGTATAGAGATAGCCCTCAACGGTCGCGTGCTCGACCACAAGGGCTTTGCCTGGGATGCCGGACTGAACTTCTCGAAGAACCAGAACAAGGTGCGCTCGCTCGTTGAGGGCATGGACTACTTCGAGCTGGAGAAGGCCACCTGGTGCGGTGTCAGCGTAGGTGCCGAGGTGGGCAAGAACTACGGCTCCATCATTGGCAAGGATTTCAAGCGCACCGCCGATGGGCAGGTTCTCATCAACGGTACAACAGGTCTGCCGGTAGTGGACGACAAGACACACACGCTCGGCAATGCCTCATGGGACTGGACGGGCGGATTCTACTCCACCTTCACCTATAAAAACTTCCGCCTCTCGGCAGGCTTCGACGTGAAGGTTGGGGCCGACCTCTTCTCGATGTCCATGCGCTCGGCATACGCCACAGGTCGCGCCAGCGGAACACTGGAGGGCCGCGAGGAGTGGTACGCTTCTGAAGAAGCCCGCAAGGCTGCCAATATGTCGCTCGACGAGTGGCGTGCAGCCGGCAACTGCAAAGGGCTCGTCGTTTCCGGTGTCATCGACAACGGCGACGGCACCTACCGCCCGAACGATATCGCCGTAAACCCCGAGTCCTATTGGAAGACAGCCACGGAGAACTGCCCCTCGCTGTTCATCTATGACAACAGCTACGTGAAATGCCGCGAGATAACCTTCGGCTACACTCTGCCCGAGAAATGGTTGGGCAAAACGGTGAAGGGCGTAAGCCTGTCGTTCGTGGCCCGCAACCCGTTCATCGTGTGGAAGAACATCCCGAACATCGACCCTGACTCGGGCTACAACACCTCCGGTCTGGGCCTGGAGTATGGCTCGCTGCCCTCGCGCCGCAGCTATGGTTTTAACATCAACGTGAAGTTTTAAGCAAAGAATTGATAACCAGAGAAAAAATTATGATTACAGGATATATTAAGAAAACGCTTGTCGCCTGGTCTATGTGTTGCTGTGTTACGGCAGCCCTCACCTCATGCAGCGACAGCTATATGGAGGAATTGAACACCGACGAGACAAAAGCCTCCTCGATAGCCCCCAGCGCACAACTTACCACGGCTCTGCTGCAAACCTACGGTGACTTCGGACTGATGGATACCTACCGCAGCTATATTACTGGTTTCACCCAGCATTTCGCCGGAGGCTGGAACGTCACCAACTACGCCGGCAGCGTACACGCACAGGACGACCAGATGCGCCTCGTATGGGATCAATTATATAATGTGGCCATCAAGAACACCGTCGATGCCATTGCCAACTCAGAGAACCTGCCCAACACCAATGCCGCACTGCGCATCCACCGTGTGTTCCTCATGGCGGTGATGACCGACATCTACGGCGACCTGCCATGTCTGGATGCCGGCAAGGGATATACCGAGGGCATCGCTAGCCCAAAATACGACACGCAGGAGGAAATCTACAATTTCTTCTTCGACGAGCTGGCGGCCTGCGTGGCACAACTGGGTACCGGCACCGACCGCATCGGTGGCGACGTGACCAGCCTTGGAGGCGATCCTGCTGCGTGGAAGCGCTATGCCAATACGCTGCGCCTGCGCTACGCCATGCGCATCAGTGATGTCAACCCTGCCAAGGCCAAGGAGGAGTTTGAGAAGGCGCTTGCAGCAGATGGTGGCTACATCACCACGGCAGCCGACGATGCCTACATCATCTACACCGACGGTCCCTTCACGCTCTACGACGGCTCGCGCGACCTCGACTTCCGAGTCAATGCCCTCGGCGAGATTCTCTATGGTCAGGACCCCACGTCGCCCACCATGGTCAGCTCTACGTTCTTCAATATGATGAATGACCTGGGCGACCCGCGCCTCTACCGCATCTGCCGTCATTACCTGAACACCAAGCGCACCGACGTGAAACCCGACCGCGAATGGAACCTTGACCTGACGGATGCCGTCGTGACTTATATGAACGCTGTCGAGGGCGGCGAGAAGCCCTGCAATCCCGGTGCAGCATGGTACAGCGACTGGGTGAATGCCCCCGCTGCCGGAGCCATTCCCGAGCTGGATGAGTGGGTCAGCCGCGATCCCGATGCCGGCTTCAACAAGAACAACTTCGATACCCGCCTGCTGCGCCCCATGCTCAACATCGACTTCGAGATGCCCGACCGTCCCGGTACACTCATCAATGCGGCCGAGGTGGAACTGCTGCTGGCCGAGGCCAAGCAGAAAGGCTGGAACGTGACAGGTACGGTGGAAGACCACTTCAAGGCCGGTGTAAAGGCAGCCATCAAGTGGCTGAACGACCACTATCTGGAGAGCAACAAAATCTCGGATGCCGAGACGGATGCCTACATCACCGCTATCATTGCCTCCGGCGCGCTGACCACCAACGCCAAGGAAGCCATTAATACGCAGGCCTGGATACTGCACATGATGAATCCCTCGGAGGCTTGGGCCAACCTTCGTCGCTCTGACTATCCCGTCATCCTCGACCGCACGAAGCTGAAGACCTACGGAGACTTTACCTATGACGACGACAACCTTCAAACTCCCTCCCGCCTGCGCTATCCTATCCTGGAGAACCAGTACAACAGCCAGAACTACAAGGAGGCTCTCGACCGCATGGGCGGCACCGATGACTGGCACCGTCGTCTGTGGTGGGACAAGGCAGATATCAATGTAAAATAGCAAATAGTATATCATTATGAAAAAGAATATCATCAAATTTCTCACCGTCTGCTTCGCATGCTGCAGCATTTCCGCAGCCTTCACTGCCTGCTCGTCGGACGATGCCCCGTATTTCACAGCCGGCGAGAACGATGCTCCACGCATCCTTAACACTGACATTCCCGAGGGTGAGGGCGGACAACCCGGCATCATCGCCACTATTGAACGCACCACCAATTTTACCTTCGATGTCATTGTCACACCCGTCCATTACACAACCGTGAAATGGTATATTGACGAAGCCGAGGTCTATGAGGGAACATCCATCGACGTTCCCGTGCTGGCTGGTGAGCACCTTGTAAGAATAGTGGCCACCACAACCAAGGGACTCTCAACCTCGCGCACCTGCAGGCTGGTGGTGCTGCCCGCTGCTACTGACCCGTCACTGGCAGCAGACGGCCGTTCGCGATGGCTCACCATAGGAACTACCAAGACCATCGACTGCACCAACGTCACCAGTGTCAGCAAGGTTTTCATTGGCACACAGCAGGCCACTAACGCCTCTTACGCCGAAGGAAGGCTCACATTCGACGTGCCCGACATGGCTGAAGGTGAATACACGATCTACATAGAAGATGCCGACGGCGTGCGCTATGGCTGCGGAATGTTTACCGTAAGCCGTGAAGCCTACATAGACCCGGGCATCAAGGAAACGGTCATTTGGGAGGGTGCCACCGACATCAACTGGGGCGAAAGCAACGTGACCGTCTCTACCGAAGCACTGGCTGCAGTACCTGTGGGTGCCACCATCCAGGTGTACTACGAGATGGTCGACATGCCAGATGGATACCACGCCATGCGCATCACTACGCCGTTGTGGGGCGACAATGCCGAGGACCAGGTGGTGGCACAGTTTGACCTGACTGCCGACACGCCTAACCCCTACGAGTTCACTTACACTGAGGCCAGCAAGGCCATAGTCGACGAGCGGGGCGGTATGCTCATCGTAGGCTACGGTTACAAGTTGACGAAAGTGGTGGCTGTTGAGGGTGTCGCACCTGCTGAAACGACCCTTTGGGAGGGTAGCACCGACATCAACTGGGGAGAGAGCAACGTGACCGTCTCTGCTGACGATATGGCTGCTGTGCCTGTAGGAGCCACCATCCATCTCTACTACGACACCATCGACATGCCAGATGGATACCACGCCATGCGCATCACTACCCCGTGGTGGGGCGACAATGCCGAGGACCAGGTGGTGGCACAGTTTGACCTGACTGCCGACACGCCTAACCCTTACGAATTCACTTACACTGAGGCCAGCAAGGCCATAGTCGACGAGCGGGGCGGTATGCTCATCGTAGGCTACGGTTACAAGTTGACGAAAGTTTCATTTGAGAAATAGCATATTATAAACAGCAGTATTTGTTATCATATCAAATCTATTTGTATTAAGAAGATACGACTCGCGCAACATTTTTTTGCGCGAGTCGTCCATTTTGTTAAGAATACCCCGACATTTGTATTGGGTAAGACAAGTTGCAACTTGACGAGGCTTGTCACATTTGCGGAACTTGGTAAACCCGTAGGCCTCCTGTCCTCTGAAAGAGGAGGGAAAAGTTACAATGGACAAATGATCTGCGGGCAAAAGATGGCTAAGGAAGCGAATGCAGTGCTGTAATGGCATGGATAGGGGTTGAAACATCATCCCACGCGAAATCGGGCTGATTTCCGAAAGGTAACTCTCTGTGAAAATGCGGGTAAAAACCCGAAGTATGAGGAAGGACTATGGAACAGGATAAAACCTGTGAGCATCCTCAGCCGGCAGCGGCGAATGAGCCACAGACCAGAATAGAAGGTTCTCAAAAGAGCCGAATCAGTTTGAATATAACAAAGCTCTGAGCTACACGAGCCGTGGCGGTGAAAGTCGCAAGTACGGTTCTTGAAAGGGAAGGCGGGGGCAACCTCGCTGCATTACTTGGTGAAAGGTCATAGAAACCGCTGGTGACTCTGAATCGGAGTTCTTTGACGAGCCAAGCGACTTCGTCAATTGTTTCGACAGACGAAACGTACAAAGCACGATTACTTTGTAAGCAATCCAAATCAATACTCGAATGTAGAATGGTTTCCAAATCGGACTCGGCTTTGCCGCTTGCCAGAAGCAAGACCCCGCCACATTTACCATTCCCTCGAACTTTCTTTATTGTCAAAAAGGAGTGCTTTTCCTTCCACAATTACGAAATAATAACCAGAATTGTTGTTTAACCATCATTCACCAATAAATATAAAGCATGATTTGCAAAAAAACAAGAAAAAAAGAGCAAAAACACAGGAAAATTTGGTATCCCGAATAAATTGTTGTACCTTTGCACACGAAGAAAAGCGTTCTTTGGAAGCTAAGCAAAATGAGAAAGAATGAGGAACTTAGCTCGTTTCTAAATCGTTACCTGTTACCAAATCCAAAAAGGTAACTTCTTGATTTATAGTTACAAAGAAAAACTCAAATGTTTTGCTCTATGGCTCGATACGGGTTTGTCAATGCCTGCTGCTTGAGCAATAACCTTCAGGTACTCGTTATACTTAACATTACTGATGACGGGTAACTTATTCTGATACTTTTTCAGCACGGCTAAGGCTGGTGATAGTAGTGGAATTGTGAACGTCTGCTTCGTCTTTGCTCGGTTACCAACGTAAACCTTCATTCCTTTCACTTTCTTAATTTTGCTCGCATCGAAGTCGTGTAGGTCGGTGTATGAAAGACAGGTGTAAGTTTGGAAAACGAACACGTCGCGAACTCTCTGAAGACATTCAGAAGGTAATGCGACATCGCGAACCTTCGCAAATTCTAATGGAGAAAGATACTTGCCAATGCCACCTTTCGATTTCTCCTTGTCAATACGAATCCATTTGTAAGGATTACGTTTCAAGAATCCTTCGTCAATAGCATCCAAGATAAAGGAATTGAGAAATCGGTGGTAGTTGTTCCACTTAGAATAAGGTTTCAGCCCCTTCTTCACCAAATGTTCATCCAATGCCAAGATGTTTGCATCGGTGACATCCTCGAAATAGCGGATCTTGCCCCATGCCGAGAAGAAACGCATGAAACGGTTGTAACGCTCTTTACTGTCATCAGCCTTGCCATACTGACGGATCTTTGTCCGTTGCTCGCAGAACTCTAAGAACGAGATGGCACTTGCTCGTTTACGCTTCAACCTCTCCTGAATAGAAAAGATGTCCATTACGCTCTCGCCCATCATGTCAAGAATGACCTGGCGAACCTCAGCCATGAGTTTCTCCAGCGTCTCGTTCAATTCACGGGCATCAATTCGATTTACTACAGCACCCCTGTGCCAATGCTTTGGCAGGAGCCTGATGCCTGTTGTCATGTACTTCTGTTTACGCTCAAAAGTGATTCTGAGTTCAACAGCTGCCTCCCTGTTCGTTGCCGCAGTCTTTTTGCGGTTGTAAACGAACTCTAATAACGGTGTCTTGTTCATT
>Ga0256404_1003267_pt1 | contig 33502 bp, 29 predicted proteins | sample RumenRJG_01DNA_FD_185990 | JGI IMG/M metagenome (GOLD analysis project Ga0256404, IMG submission 185990) | Bovine rumen microbial communities from Lethbridge, Alberta, Canada - RJG_01 | ecosystem: Host-associated > Mammals > Digestive system > Stomach > Rumen | place: Canada: Alberta | collected...
ATGCATCAGCTTACCGCTCATAAAGTAGTTATTCATATCTTTTCCTCCTGACATTATTATTCCATAGACAGCAGGCGTGATCTGCTTTCTATGTATCTGCCACAGGAGGCTCACAAATCGTTCACAGCGCCTTTTGCTGTCATCGGTGGTGTAGTTTCTCGACCTGCTGCCGATGCCGTCGAAAACGGCTCACAAACCACTGGTAGACCTTCTATCATTTGTTTTTGGAGGAAAATAAAAAAGGACTCGATTCCAGCATTTTCACAATTCGTGAAAACCACTAAAACCGAGTCCAAAACTTTGTGTACTATTTTTGCTTGAAAAATATAAGATTTGCCTGTATATCGTCCTTTGAGTAGCACTTAAATTGGTTTTGTATGGGTTCAAATCCAGCCAGAGGCCTAAAAAGCCTCAATGTCATCCCTCATTTTTTTAGGAAATTTTTCTGAATTTGGGTAGCAAAAAAGCCCGATATTTCGGGCTTTTTCCTGCATGTCATTCTTTTAGTCATGCACATCTGGCTAAAGACTCCAATTTTGATACAATGCACCCTCTGGATGTTCAGGGGGTGCATTTTTGTTTGGAGTAAAAGCTATCGTTTCTTATTGAAAATTGGAGAGGGTGCAAACGATAGCTTCAACAGTAGATGTCCCATCATCTCGTACTTGGGAAAGCACCAATCAAAATCAGCCCATGCCAAAGCCATCATCGGAAACAGGGGTATGAGGATGTGACACAACCGGATTGCTGACAGCTTTTTTGGTTGATACTCCCTTTATAAACTTTTCAATAATATCAGATCGTGAATTGAAGTTCACTTTCAATTTCTTGCAACGAAACCATTGCCGAAGCGTCTCGAACGAAATCAATCGATTCTGACTTAACATAAATAATAAATAGTTGTCTTCATTTAAAGGAGCTTCAACCCGCTCAAGGTGCTGCTTCATGAGGTCGTAGATATATGGTGAAAAGACGGATTCGCTATTTAAACTATAGCAAGCATTTAATAATGAGAATACAGTACCTGTTGTATTCAATTGAGATTCTAAATCAGAATTCTCAATGTCCCATCCACGTTTACCTTTATAGTATTGAAACTCAGCCAAGCAAAGCATATCATCATGAACGGTACTTTGGTCAACCAGTTTTACCTGTATTTCTTTCATGCAAACGCCTTCGTTGATTAAAACGGGAGTGCTCGCTTCAAGAATGATCGCGGAGTGAATAGTACCTTTGTCCCAATTATCATCGGAATTGTCCAGCAAACTGTAGATGTCAATAGGAGTATGTATGTAGAAGTAGTCTCCCATAAGCTTTACAAGTCCGGTTGAAAAGAAGAGTTTCCCCTTATCTTCATAGAGGGTAAGCCCATAAATTACGCCATCAGGATAGCCATTATATTGAAGCTCATTCAAGTGGGTTTGGTACTCAAGTTGTTCAAGCATTTCTTTACTCAACAACATTCCACTTTTGAATTCTACAGAGGTTGATTTTCCAACTACCATGTATTATCACCTCATGCCATCAAAGAATCCTGAAGCGGTTTCTTCGTAGTTGTAGTACTTTCCCTTAGTAATGCGGTATTCTTCTTTATCTCCTTTAATGATCTTCTTGATGTAATAAATGAAGAATCCATAGCCGTCACAATTGCTGGCAGGTACAGCAGTAATCCATACATAATTGCCAATGTTTCCGTCTGTGGGCTTAAAGTCAGCAAGTGTTGCACAAGCTGCTTCCCAGTCAATTGTCTCATTTCCGTCTCTTAGGATATTCACAATCTCATGAGGATCAGAGCAATTACCTAGTGCTTCATTCTTTTTGGTAGAAAGATTCAGTCTACGAACTACCTTTTGTGAGTCTTTAATCACGAGCGTTACCTCATTCAATTCATCCTTAACAGGATAGAATTTGAGCCGTGATAGACCTTCTGTCTTGGTTTCAGCTGGAACATCTCCCATTAGATCAGAGAAGAAAACGCTATAGATTCGCTCAGCCGGCTTATAGGTTGCCTTCAATTCAGTCCTCATGTTCAATTTCTTGTACATGATATAGCGGATGCTACCATCGATACAGTGCTTTTTAAGCGTAATGCTTTCGAGATGCTCATTGCTTCTCTCCATTAATGCACGAAGGCGTTTTCCGGGAATAAACTCTTTCAGGAGTTCGTTAAAGAGATTAATTTTGCACGACTGTCCTGAAAGACGATAATAGTCATAGATAGGATCGGGCAGGCCGTCTTTCAGATTCAGTATACGATTTAATAGAGTGTAAATATCTCCAAAGATTACTTTTCGAATCTCAGTAATTGTGATTTCCAGATTAAACGGATTCTCTATCTTGACGAGTGTATCACCATCTCTTTTATAAAGATAATTAAGATTGAGGTCTCCGATCATCTGGATAGCATCATCCCATTTGTCCTTCTTAACCTCTTTCTCTTCACGATAAAAGATGATTTTTACCTGTTCAGCGAATTGCCACAGATAATAGAAGTTTCGTTTAATCTTAGGCTTATCGTCATCATAGAAGACATCCGCCATATTATTAAACTGTGTTGGAATGAATTCTTCACAGTTTGCGTACAAATCATTAAAATCACTGTACAGAGCGTCGGCATCATACTCAACATGATCCGCATCTAAAAGCAAATCATTTTCAGAACGCTCAAGAACCTTATTAAACTCCTCCTCGGTGATAAATCCGTATTTTACAGCGATTTTAAGCTTTACAAGCTGCATAATTCGGAATGTAATGTTATTTCCACCATAATTGAAGTCGCCGTTTGTAAAATGCGTTGTCATTTCGATTTCGTCTAACTGGCCAGATTGGTCTTTGAAGAAGCGATAATCGCAAGTTGCAAGATCAGTAGTGCCACCGCCACAATCAATAACAGCAACACTGCCGTCAGCACGGCTGCCTTCAGTCTTAGACTTGAACTTTGAGAACTTATCAGCAACGTAGTCAAATAAGATTGCGCCGGCTTCATCAATACTATCCTCAATAATAGTGTATTCGGGAAGGATTTCTTTCAGGATAGATACGAACTTATTTTTAATCTTGACAGGTGCAGTAAAATGCAGTTCTTGGAATTTTATGCCGAAATAGTCCTCAGACAATGCAATGATATGGCGAAGATAAGCGCTCACGATATCCTTTTTAGGGATAATAAATGTGTTACCATTCGTATCATAAACATCGATTGTTTCAGGATAATAGCTGTCTTCAATCAACCAATGCTTGATCTGATAAAACACAGAAGCAGGCGATTCATAGTTTCCCTCTCGTTCTAATGCCTTAGCTTCAAATCCGAAGCGATATTTAATATGCTTCTGATCTTCGCAGTTATCAACATAAACAACAGTCGGGAAATAATTAACCAGTCGATTCTCCTGTGTAACGTCGGCAAATTCAACAAGTTCAGGCTCAAAGCCGAACTTGTCTTTAATTCGATAACTTCCGGCAGTAGTGTTGCTGGTTCCAAAATCAATACAAAGCACACGATCGCTCTTCTTCATCTCACGAAGCTGAATCTTGATCTGCTTTTTAAGCATTTCTCCGGTTAAAGCTCCATCGCTTTCAATCAACACAACGAGCGAAAACTGTGTTTTGTTATTGAATGCCTCGAAATTTATGTCCTGTCTTGAAATAAGAATCAAGTCAGTATCTTCTTTTCTCTCAATTCTGCCGACAGCAACAACCTCATTTGCATCATTATCAATTATGAAAGCATTATTGCGACTGATATTGTTAAGAGTACACTTGATTCTGAAATTACTGTTGATAGTAACAGGCATATCCTTATAAATCAAAGGCGCGTTAAATCTCAACGAATCATCAGGTGCGGACTTTAAGCTTTCCTTATGCTCGTCAAAGAAACTTTGAGCCTCTTCAAGTGAGAGAGATTCTGCTTCTGAGATAGTTTCTTTTTGAACTGGTTGTGCGGGTTGTTCTGTTTCTTCAATTACCGAAGTTTCAGTTTGCAGTGGGGTAGAAGGGTAAATCACTTCATACATTTCCAGAAAGGCATTGATCTTATGCTCTCTCTCAGGATACTCATCATCAAGATCATCGGGATCCATTTCGGTAACAGCCATGATTTTGTCAGAAACAAGCTTGATAGGGAAGCTTTTCTGCATCATTGCTTTCCGAAACTGTAGTTCATCTTCCGGAATATTTTCTGCACCAAAGATGCGATCAAAAATGCTTCCAAGCTTCTGAAAATGTTCCTTCCATTCCACCACATTAAACTGCGGTTTTCTGTTGTCCATTTTAATCTCCATGCTATGCCTCCATCAATATCTCGTTGTAATGTCAGTATAAACGCGCTGGAAAATATCACCTAGCTCACTCATGCTAACTGACGTATAAAATAAGGGCTTCTCTCCATTCTTCGCATTTGCTGCTGCCACTCTCTTGGCGATAGAATAACCGCCATCACTAGTTGAACCAATGAAAATGACAGCCAATCTGACATTACTATCAGTTCTTATTTTATTTGCGAGTCTTTGTGCCTGGTTTTCATCAAATGGCTCACCATCAGTCATTAAAAAAATTATTTTTTCGGGCATTTCAGATCGGATGAGCTTTTTATAGCTCTTCTCAATACCAGGTGCCATATTAGTTCCGCCATCTGCTGACATAGTAGCTACTTTACGAAGCAACAAGGATCTGTCGCTTGTTATCTCACAAATCTCCTTAGAACTACTCTCAAATGCAGTTATTCCCACTTTGTGTGAAGAAAAATCAACAATTTCAGAAATCATCTTCTCACATGCTTTTTTCGCTTCTCTCAATGGTTGCCCAGCCATTGATCCACTTACATCAATCAATAGATCTATCGCCATAGGCGAAGAACTGCTCGATTCTTCTCTATGTGATGCATTTCTATCCACAATCAATGTGTTAGTGCTTCCTGTTGCACGATCTGTTGCAGTAACAGTAAGCTGCTCACTTGAATCAAAGTCAAATGTTACATCAATCTGAGGGACACCCTTTTTTGCACGCTGGATATTTTCTAAAGTAAAGAAACCATAGTATTCATGTTCAGAGATGTTCTGGATATCTTCTTTATCAGGAGCGGCAAAAAAGATTTCGATTCTTACAGATGTCTGATTGTCAAAAGTAGTAGTATAAGGCTCGGTCTTCCGACAAGGATACTTTGTACCTTTTTCGACGATTTTGGAGAACTTTTCACCCGCAATTTTGATACCCATAGACTGTGCGACAAGACCGCCTATTCCTTCTCCGACAGTAGTCCAGTTCTTGGCCATGATTCCTGCACCCTCAGCTACAGCGGTCGTTTTGTCGCACTGTGCTGAAGCGCGTTTTCCAATTTTTCGTTCACACAATTCAATAACAGCGGGAATGTAGCAACTACCGCCCACCAGAACAAGATGTGTTATACTGTCCATAGAATGCCCAGTGTTCTTAAAGGCGATAATAGATTTGTCCAAGCGCTCCTCAATTCGAGAATAGATGTCTTTGCACAAAGCGTTAAATCTATCCCTAGTAATCTTGTAACTGAGGTGAACAGGCTCATTATTATTATAGCCATCGATTATGAATTTTTCAAATTTCACATAGTATTCTTCGACATTCGACAGCTCTTCTTTGGCTTTTCGAGCACCATCACGAATTTCTGCTACAATGAAAAGGTATTGGTCACGTGGGATATTAGCATGTCGCTCATCCGTTAAATCAATTCCTAATTCATCGCCGACTTTTCTAAGAAGATAATTATAGATGATATTGTCAAAATCATCACCACCGAGTTCTCTGTCACCCTCTTGACTAACTATTTCCGGATTCAGATTCTCGTCCAGATAAACAACCGCCGTATCATAGGTTCCACCGCCGATGTCAACGACAAAAACCATCGAGTTTGCTGTAATACCTTCAGCTCCGGCTATTGCAGCGGCCACTGGCTCTGGTCTAAGTCCTAAACAAGTTAATCCAGCCATTTCAGCCGCTTTTTTCGTCTCTTCCTTTTGAATTGCGGAGAAAGCAGCAGGAACAGTTATAACAGCACATATTTCATCATCACTGTTCAGCTTCAATTTTTTTATGATGCGTTCTTTAACTGCCTTTAAGATTTCGGCTGCTACATCCGTCGGTGTCATAGTAATTGGCTTTCCATGATTTACGGGTAACTCGTACACCTTTTCTCTTCCCATAAAGGTTTTGGAAGACTTAATTCGGCTTTCAGGTGCATAGTTGCCATTACGATAAGCATCGAGACCAATTTCGATGGTCTGTGTTTCAGCGTCTAAATAAAGAACAGAAGGTAACACATTACCCGACCCAATAAACGGAAGTGTGGTGATCTTTTTCCCGTTTTTCTCATATGCTACGAGTGTGTTTGTTGTACCCAAATCGATACCTACATATATTTTATTCCCCATTGTTTTCCTCCATTGCTATTAGAAATCTCCGCCGTAATTAAAACCTCCACTACTTGAGGTATCTTTTGATTCGGTTGATTCAGGATTGTCATGATTAGCTGGCATATCAAGTGATTCGTCATCTGTCCTATCGTTATTTTCATTTACATGATCTTGCATATCCGATTCTGTCATTTCTTCGTCCTGCGACTTTTCGATTGCTTCGGGTGGTGTGTCTGGCGTTTGGACAGGACTAAGCCCATTAATTTGACTCTTAATACCTGAAACCATCATTCCGTTATCGTCACAGCGTTGTTGTATAGTTTCAAGCATACCAGAAATACTTGTGTAAAAGTTCTCATCTTTCTGTTTGATTCTTTCTTCTAACTCTCTGACCTTTTTTTCGAGTTTTTCGACTTGACTTCTCAGATCTGAGTTTTCTTGAATCAATTCTTCTTTCTTCTTCTTCACCTGTTCTTTTTGTTCAGCCTTCTTGCGTAAAGAATCACATTCTGACGATAAAGAATTGTATTCTCCACGAAGTTTACCTATGTCGCGTTCCAAATCCGAATTATCCAGTCTTAACTGCTTTATATCAGACTGCTGATCGGAACATTTCTTTTTAAGCTCGTTGTTCTCTTGCAGAAGCTGTTGCGCAATCAAGCTGAACTGCTGGAGGACTCTTTTCAAATCACTAATCTTCTTTTTCACAGTGTGTCCTCCTTATCAAAAAATTCAATAGTTTCGCTAAAAGCTTTGAACAGCTCATGGATTCGAGCATTCTGGTTATCTGCTGCTGTTTTGCAAGACTCATAATCTGCTGAAATGCTGTCCGCTATAGCAAGTCCAACTAGCTCAAGCCTTTTGATTTCTTCTAATGTAATATCATTCATATTGAACCTCCGTAACGAGAAGAACACTATCATCAATGTATTGTTTCAGATCCTGAAGATATGCAGTTGAAGCAACCAGCCCATATTTGGTATATTTGAATATTAAGCAAATGTCTCCATCTTGCGAATATTTGTTAGGATCAAGCTGAATGAATCCGGCATAAAGAATTCCTTCTTGTTTTACATCTGAGTGTTCTCTTACAGAACTAATTGTTTGATAAACTTTAATTCTCCAATTGTTTTTCTCCAGTTGAGCAATGCTTATTTGTTTCCTCTTACCATCTACATTGAAGAATGAATTGCGATTTAAAACCTTTTCAAATCCTTTTCCGATATCTATTCCATATGACATAGGCAGAGAATTTGAGATATTGGCGCAGTCCTGAATAGCATAATAAATCGCCCCCGTCGAAACCGCACAATAGATTGAATCAAGGTTTTCAGGATCGCAGATTAGCTCCGCTTCTCCAAATAGTTTCTCAACCCGATCCCGGAAATACTGGATTTTCGATGTGCCACCTGTCATAATAACTTTGCTGATTGAATCAGTATCATCAGCATCAAGTTCGTCGGTAGAATCCAACATATCACGAATCACAGATTCAATCTTACACCATATTCTGCTTTCATCCAGAATGGTATCAACATTTGTTGTCTTTAGAAGAACCTTATTTCCATAAAATGAACGGAAGAATTCCGCTGTATCTTCTTCCTCATAAAGAGAATTCTTTAGTTCCTCTGCTAACTCAAAATATGCAGGCTGTAAAGATACCTCATCAAGTCTTCCTGATTCCAAAAGTGAAACAGATAACTCTTCATTTTTTTTCATGAGGTACGATGCTAAAGCATCAGTAATATCTTTTCCACCAAAGGATATTCCTGCGGAAGAGACGGTTTTAACCTCAATTACATCAGATTCATGCTGAACATAAAGCAGGCAAAAATCAAATGTTGATGCGCCAAGGTCAAAAATCAAAACATATTCTGAGCCGTCAATCTCATCAATACACTCATCATAAAACTGCTCAGAAAATAAGGCAGCAAATGGTTCTGTGATTATTTCTTGGACATCGAAACCTGCTTTATTGGCACAGGATCTGAGCATTTCTTTTTGCATCTCAGAAAAAATGACAGGAACTGTAAGGATAGTCGGAGAATTCATATCATATCGCGCTTCAGTCATCTTTTCATAGATCCGGCGAAAGATGTCTGTTATGATTTTTAAAGCGGAAAATCGATATTTCCCATTACAAACACAACGATAATAGTGCTCTTTTTGTAACTCGCGCTTTATATAGCATACATAATCTGGATCGAGATATTTACGCGCAGTTTCGGCTTCTTGGGCACCGAAAAAATAGCTTAGCAGCTTTGAATTTTCATCTTCTTTATAATACACAGCGTTTTTAGAAGTTTTGCTGTCAGAATGTTGATTGCCTTCAAGATCAACGCGATGGCACTTTCGTCCGTCATAATAACACACTTTAAGATTCTGCATTCCAAAATCTATACTGATATAATTGCTCATGGGACACTTCCTTATTATCTAGCTTATTTATAATATGTACATTTCCCACACAGCTTTAGAACTTCAGTTTCCCCACAATCTGAATAAGATAACACAAAGGGCATTAGTTGTATTTGCTTAATTGTGTCGGTGGGACCGCCTGTTGCAGGGATAGGTCTTTCAAAGTATGTTCTGTAAGGGATTATGCTGTCGCCTTCCTTAACGGGGAGTGGTTCATATCCAGAATGGATAAGGAACTGTTCTAATAATTTCCATTCATCAGCGGATACTTTTGAATCGCTATCGTATACGTACTTTTTTATTAAGTCATGAATCTGGTTCATGACTTCTTCAGGATCATCAAAGTCGCCGTTCTTCTTAACATTCAACAATCCATCCTTAAGTTTTCCGAGTTCATAAGAAATCGAAGATGTGCTGCTTTCGAGTTGAATCGCACCATCAATCAAAGATTGGACATATTCGGGAGTAGGACTAATAATTATTATGGGTGCTGGAGGATATGGTTTCGGTTGTGGTTGGGGAACTGTTTTAGGTGGAGTAGGACGGGGAGTGGAAACCGAACCTCCTTTATTTGCAAGTTTATCACGTATCGATCGTAATTCATTCTTTGTATTTTCGGCATCCGCTTCAATCCTGCGAATGTACTCAAGTATTTCTTCATTTGCGTCATTAGTATTTTGATGGGACTCGATTGTTGAAACACGAGTAGCAAGATTTTTAAGGATTTCGACAATTTGCTGCTCTTTTTCACTCGATGAAGATGCTGTACTAGCTGTACCAGAAGTGATGAGTTTTCTTTTTAGTTCTTCTACATCACGTCTAATTGCCTCGATATCCGAATAGGACACGGTAGAGAGGTTACTCAAAGAATTCTCTAGCTTTGACAATTGTCTGAGAATTTCTTGTTGCTTCTGTTCAGCGGCTTTCGGATATTTCAATGCGTCCCTAAACTCTTTGGTACCAATTTTGTTGTTCCGAAAGACAAAGAAATCAAGGGCGGCATCCGCCGTTAATGATGCAATTACAGAAATAACCACAATTATAAAATCGTGCATACATTATCCTCCTATCAATTGTCACTTGAAATATGTACACTTTCCGCACAACTTCAGTTTGACAATCTCGTCGCCATTGGAATAGCATAACTCGAATGGCATTAACTGAATGCTTTTGATAGTTCCATGTGTTCCGCCATCAGCAGCAATTGGCTGATCAAAATAAAGTCTGAATGGATTGATATCATCTCCGGCCTTAACTGCAACCTGCTTATATCCTGCTTGAAGAAGAAACTTTTCCAGTTTTGCCCAATCCGTATTATCTACACTAGAATCACTTCCGTAGATATATTTTTTGATTGTTTCATGAACTGAATTCATTATTTCTTCAGGATCATCGAAATCACCAGAAGCAAGGATATCTTCCAGCTCTTTATACGCCTTCTTCAACTCGTATTCAATGACGGTAACATAATCAAGAAGCCGCTCAACTGCTTTAGCTAAAGATGAAACATATTTCCGATCAGGGATTATGAAGCTAGTTTTTTTTCGTTTGGGCTTTGATGCTTGACGCTTGTCTACGAACTGACTGGCACAATATCTTTGTTCTAATTCGTCAAGTAAGACGTTAAGTGCCACCAATGAATACTGTGGACAATAAATCCGCTCTAAATCTTTAATATCATTCATATTAAATCACATCCCACTATTCCGTATCATTATCGGAATTAATCTCGGTATTATAACCTTGAATAGAGTTCCCATTGCCATCGAATAACTCAACAGTAAGATTCAAGGTTCCATCAACCTCGATCGTAAAAACTACTTCAATCTCAGCAGGACATGCACCTTTCTCTATAGTTATGTGGTAGGTGTTAATATGTAGGATTCCGTTATCATGTTCAGTGAGAGCCGCTGGATAATTCTTAACATCCTTTTCATAGCATGGAATATCCACACTACCAATGTCTATAATATTCTGATCAATTCTGAATCGCCTATTGCCCGTAACCGGTAATGTTTCGCCGGCATCAATCAGCAATTCAAATTTTTGAATTCCAACACCGGTACGTACTCCAATTCCAAATTGAGTAGCGGTTTTTTCTTCAACTCGTATGAGTTTCTGCTTTTCAGCCAAAAGAAGTGCGCCCTTTGCAATTAAATCGAATACGCTATCGCTTAGTATTACGCTAATTCCATCGCCTTCAAATTCTTCTCGAAGCATTCTTTCGGCAAGACTCAATTGAGAGCTTCCGCCCGCCATGATAATCTTTCTGACATATTTTTTGCTATCTTTGATTCTGTCAATTACTCGTCTCGTAATCTCAACTGTGCTTTTTACAAGTGGTACGATTACAGCTTCAAAGCTTCTCTTGTCAATATTAATTGGATATGTAGTGGACACACCGTTTTGATAAATCTGGATAGGGGTAGAATACTCTACCTCATTTTCTGAAAAGAATTCCTTCATTGATTCGACATGGTTTCTAATAGTCCGAAGATTATAGATATATTCATCTTCTGTCATTTCGCCATCTTCGTCGAACTCCATATCATCGGGATCCAAGCTTATGCGGATGCCATGTTGTTCTAGCAATGGCAAAAACACTTTATTCACAATTGCATCTGTTATGACATTACCACCGAGATTGGAGTCACCATCTTCATCAACGGAAATATAATGACCATTAACGTCTTTCTCAATGACTGATACATCAAAGGTTCCACCGCCAAAATCATAAACCGCGATGGTATCATCTGAAAAGTCATCTTCCAAAGCAGCAAGTGCGGCTGCGGTTGGTTCAAACGCAATGCCTACATTGGTGAACATTGCCTTAAGTGCCGCCTTTTTTATTCTCGATTTGCGTTCAACATCGAATTTGGCTGGTACAGTGATAACAGTTTTATCAGCTGCGGTCATTTCCACGGTTCCAAAAATCTTTTTGAATCGAGGTTCTATAAAGTCGGAGAGTACTTTACTAAGAAACATCCTAGCAATAGCCTCTCCTTTTAACCGAAACTCTGTTCCGTCTTCAGCGGTAATATCAAATTTCTCAGTGATTCTCGGTTTAAAATCAGTTACCAAAGCTTTTCCATGAGATGCATCACAGCCTCTTTCAAATGCATCAGAACCGATGCAATACTCTTCTTTCGAATAGAAATAGATTGCTGATCGAATGCACTTTCCGCCGATTTTCTTAAGATTCCCCTTATTATCTCGGCTATAAATAACTGTATTTGTTGTGCCGAAATCGATTCCTATGTTTTTTTCCATAATATAGTCCCTCTTATATAAACGAGCCGCAACGTTGTTCGTTTTCAGCGGCGATAACACAATTATTATTACCTATAATCAACGGATATGAGTTCCATCTCACTTGTATATCTATCAAAATGTCTGCAAATAAGAATTTGCATACTTCATAAGTTTCTCTTTGCACTTTATTCTCCATAGCTACAAATGAAACATACAATGTATCTTCATACTTGTTATAATAAATTGATACGCCTTCAGGAAATAAATCAATCAGAACTGATTTGAACTCATCACACATACCATTTGTTCTTTCGCGTCTAATCATATGGTAAAGAATTCGATCTTGTTGATGACGATAAATATCGTTCTTAAAAAAACATGCTACCATGTCGCCGTAATGTCCTTCAAGGATAGAATAGCGTGTTTGTATACATCTCATGTCATAAGCACCGAGATTTTTGATTTGTTTCAGATATTGTAAGTAGTGGGCAATGAAGTTCATTTGCTCATTGTGCGAACCAATAAAATCCAGACATTGCAATTGATACTTCCGGACATCATTGTTTGAAATTTGCCCGTCAGTACACAAGATAGCATAATCAATACAACAATTCAAATCAATCGGCATTTCATGATTTGTATTAATGGGCGGATTTAGATACGGCGGTAAAGTGTATTTGTATTTCTTACTCATTCACATAACCGCCTTTCCATCGAAACTCAGGAAACCGCTGTTGTAGAAGATGTATCATATAAACGATTCGGTCAAATAAAAACGCCTTCCCGTCATTTTCAAATTCGACAAACAATGTCGGTCTATCAGAGAACTGGAAATACTCCGTGATTTCAGGATACTCATATCCTCTTTCATATGCACATATTTTTAATCCTGCTTTGTAGCGAGTTGAGACATCTGAAAATCTCACAAATGTATTATAGCTTTGCATAAAAGCAGTTAAATCTCCGCGGCTATATATTCTGTGTTGTTCGGCGGCTTGCTCAATAATTGGAGTGGGATTCATAATCTCTGAATTACTATTTATTGCATCGGCATTTATGCTGTGAACTATTATTTTCAGCACTGAATCCTTAGCAACATTCTCGCTGCTTGTTACAACGTCAAAGTATCTTTGCCCATTCTGTGGATCATTTCCTAAAGAATGCGCTATAACATCATGAGTATTTCCTTGAAGGATCATGTATTCATTAGCTTCTAATCTAAACCTATACTTTCCGTTGTTAAATGTATATACTGGTGAATCTGGTTCTTCGACATTCCATATAGAGCGCCAGCCGCACCGCAAACAGTTGAGCCCATTTTTCTCAAGCCTAAGATCTATAATATCCTCAATTTCTTGTAGTGTCTCAATGTAAACCAACCGCCTTAGCATTGGTGCATATGGAAGTGTTATTTCAAATGGATATTCATTGAAATAGTCATTAAGCTCCTTTTCTTTTTGCAGAATTGTTGGCTTTAAAACCAATGAATATTCAAATTGACCATTTGAACATATGCCTGTATAAGATTTATTCCTTCCGCATAAAGAACTAAGATCGTCGTATTCACAATCCATATATCCAATTGCGATAATAAACCATTTTCCATCCTGTTTATACTTTGAATCGGTATCGACGGCTTTAAGCCCAGTGAAATCTGTATTTGAATCACAATCATCATAAGTAATATCATCAGCAACAGACATATAACTCAAGCCTCTCGATAATTCCTTTTTAGGAAAGGAAATTCCACATTGAACTGTACTTATCGGTTTAAGGCGCATAGGGGATGCTTGCTGAGCAATATCATGCAGAACCTGTTCTTGATACTCTGAAAGGTTAGAAAGTATGGCATGCCACATAGCTTTTTCTGTTCCTTCAAGCATAGTACAGCTTTGCACCAAATGATCTAATTCCTTCTTTAATTCTTGGCTTTTGTGCATGCTATTCACATCCTGTCATCAAATACTAAATCCCTGTGTACTAAAATCAATTTTATTACCACTTATCTGGGTTTTACCCTTATCTAATGAGAGATTAGAACTTCCACCTTTTAAAGTAGTTGTACCATTCTCTAATTCTAAGGTGCTGCCACCATTTTCAATTTGAAGGAGTTTATCTTTTAATATCAGTATAGACTTACCGGATTCACTTTCTATTGACTCTGCTTCAATCTTAATAGATGATTTGTCTACAGATGATGATATGGATTTATCATCAAGTACCATTATTGACTGCTGATTAGCTATGGATATGGATTCCTCATTCAATGTAATAATAGAATCCTTTATTGCGATATGCTTTTTTGATACGTCTTGGCAGTTTTCAGGAAGTGTATCCTTTCGAATAGAATTTACGATAAATGCATTTCCATCCGAAATGACCACAATCACTTCATCGTCTTCATCCGGAACTGTTACAATACCACCGTTATTCTTTCCAATAAATGGTGTAAGCACAGGGATCCATGATTTATCCGAATCGTTATCCTCAAAACTCAAAAACTGCACTTGAATCCTGCCTAGATTATCGGGGTCTTTTTGACTCGTTACACGTGCTTTCGTTATCAGTGCTGCACTTGTTTTACAACATTCTGGGTACGGGCTTGTATATCCGCTGTAATAGAATCGTGTTTCGTCATATCGTTCAAGAATATGGACATTACAAACCGTATATTCTTTTTGATCAAGGCTTATTTCTACTCCGTTAGGCAATTGCTGTAGTGTCTCAATATTGAGAACACGCCCGCCTTTTTGAGCTTTTAACGACCTGTTAAGAATGGCTCGGCTACGATTTTTCGCTTTTGAATCAAAAGAATGCTTTGTTCCTGGGAGACCAAAACAAATCTCTCCAGTGTCATTGATCCAAACTCTCGTCCGACAAAGACCGGCAAGGAAGACTAAAAATGAAAAGTCATCCATATTATGCTGGTAGATGATTTCCTCAACCGTGTCTTTAAGATGCTCACTTTTTCCAATGATTACAGAGGGAAACGCTTTTAATATATCTTCAAAAGTCTTTTTAGGGTTTTGGAAAATGCGTTCTCTTCCCTGCTCCTGATACTCTATCGATTTTGAAATGATAATCATATCGGCAATAGCTACACCAACACCATAATCAATCGTGACAGAGTACACTATTCCTGTCATAACCCGATCACCATTATCTGATGTTATATCAACTTGTTTACGTAGCTCAGCTAATGATATGAATTCCTCGACTCTTTCTAAAGAAATCTTGAAAGAGACACGGCAGACTGTATGCGCATCTGCCGATGCCTCAATCTCAAAACTGTGATATGAGAGGAATTCTGGTATATTCTGAAACCTCACAGCAACTCCTCCTATGACTATAATCTTTAGCTAATGATTTCACTTTTTGTTTCGCTAATGCTGTAGTCAGGCCCCTGTGCAAGAAACAGTTCAAATTCCAGACTCGCCTTAGAATCCTTATCAAGACACGCTCCGGTTCTTTCATGATAATCAATGCAGAACATCGCATCAAAGTGATAAGTGCGTTTGAAGTTTTGTTGCTTTTCGCTGGAACCAGTTTTAGTTTCTTCAACAATAGTAATCTCGCGATAAACGTCGCTATCAGCTCTTGCCCATTCAGCTAAATCGTTAATTGCATACAATGATTCCGGTCTGTTATCGTACTTTCCTTTGATGACAATCTCGGTTCTTCCATCCTTATCGCGATCCTGTGAATCATCACGGCTATTAAAAGACAGTTGAACACCAGTAATCGCACTATTACTATTTTCAGCCGTCTTGAATTCAATAGTGTTTTTCGATCCCTTAATTGTTACAGTGTAAATAATATTCATATTGTACCTCCAAATCTGATTAGAAGTAGGCGATTGAAATCTGAAAATCTTTCATATCATCTGAGGAAAAACGATTATCAAAGACTACAATCGCCTACAAATATACATGCGGGTTTTTGGTCAACTTCTTGAACGTCAATCATATAATGAAAATCTTAATATCTACAGGTTCCTCACTAGCTTTGAACTTCAAAGTCAGTTCACGAGTTTCTGTATTAAAGAAAAAGTCATCTCCATCCTGTAGCAGTTGATTGACGTACTCATTGCTCTTTTCCCCTTGAATAATATTCTTGATTTCAGCCAAAAAGCTGTTAATGACACTTGCTGTCAATCTACCAATAGGGTATGATCTTTCCAACAAAAAGCTAAAGTAGTTCTGTGTCAGGAAATAATATATGGGCTTAGCGTTGAGAGTGCGTGCCGTAAGGACGAAGGCATTATTCTGCTGAGTGTCGCTTCTGAAACAGAATGCGTTTCCGTTCTCGCCCTGAAGTCGACGTGTAACCTCTATATCCATATTTACACGGCTCTCCGGATTGAATTTCGCCATAAACTCACGGCAATTCTGTTCTTCCTCCAGATCAAACCGCATAAATGGTCTGCCTTCCTTAACTCGCTTTCCGAATTTCTTCTTCTGAATATTTTCGTTCTGCGTTGCGGCAACGATTCCTGCAGCTACATACGCAGCATCGATATAAATGGAAGGCACATAGAGATTACGCCCGTTCACAATTTCTTTTAATTGGTTTTTGCTTCTGGGGATAATCGTGAAATTGGGATATGCAAGCACTGTCGCATCACTTCTTTTAATTCCTTTCATCTCACGATCATAGGCTTTGATAACATTGTCGTCAGCACCGAAGTTCTTGAAGCTTGTGAATTCACATGCGTTAAAATTCACAAAAGAAAGGATACCATACTCAGCAAAGCATGCAGTGATCTGATTGATATCAGCAACAGTAACAATTCCGTCCATTCGCTCTGGCTTTTTGATCTCAGGCTGTTCATCCCAAACATTGAAATCTGTTGGATCAAAATCTCCGCCCGGCGCATCATCTTCCCATCTGTCATTGGCATCCGAGTTCATCATTGCAGGTAAAACAGCTAGCCAGATATGATCCATTTCATGATTTTTTGCGTTTTTCAAGAACTTCTTCACATCAGTCAGGTGCTCAATGATATCAGAGGCCGAGCAGTTAGCGATAATAACACCGCTTTCCATCTCTCCGTTAGCATCTCCGGCGTGCAGGAAGAATTGCTCAAGACTAGCCACTTTCTGAACCAGATAACCCACAGCATTACAGAATGACTGTTGTGCAGCTACATAGTTATCGCCTAATTCTTGCTGCTTCTGTAACAGTTGAGCTGTTGGGAGATTCGCCAAAGCATTATTATGTTGTTCTGAATAGATTGATAAAAACAGCCCTTTATCAACTGTTCCTTCTGGAATTGCATCGGCAGTCTGTTCCCATCCTTTTGCGGTAAGAGCCTTCACTTTGTCCTGCATCATTTCGATAGCCATCGCCGGTGCTTGTTCTGTTGTTTCTATTTTTGTTGTAATCAGATTGCCTTCCGCATCCCATTTCACTGAGCACGGAATCAAAGTCGGTAAAGCAGTCTGTCCTTCAGACATACCAATTTTCTTAGCTTCATCGGCGGTCATGCCAAGCTTCTGCTCTATGATTACTTCAATATCTCTAACAACTAGCGGCAATAGACGTAACGCGCTACCAGAATATTCTTCTCGAACTTCCTGATAAACCTGACCTGCTTTTTTCATCCATCTTCTTGCGCCATCAGGATTACCCTTATCATTTTCCTCAAGCGCACTTGTTACAAACTGTTTAACTTCTTCTCGACGACGGCGTGCTCGTGTGTAGATTCTAGCAGGATCCAGAGCTTCGTACAACTTACTGTAATCAATTCGATCAAGATCCACAGCAGATGCAGCCTTCACCTCTGCAATTTCATGAACAGCTCTATAGAATTCATGCTCACATAAAAGGATCTCATGAGAATTGTTCTTCTTCTCTAAAGAATAGGTAACCTGCAGATTCCCATCTTCATCCTGAGAAAAGACTTCATATACCGTTGGCTTGAAGCGTGCTTTAAATTCTTCAAAACTTTTTACGCAGAGTTTCTCTGCAACTTCATCCAGCATTTCGCCCGGCTCTCTGCCTCTTAGAAGAGTGCACAGATTCGGTGCTTGGTCATTAAAGCGTTCGATAATCAAAGTACGAGAGGTCTGCGGTACGCACGAAAAATCCAGATTCATCTTTTTAACTCCTTTTGTATTTTATTGATGTGAAATGTGACCACTTATTTTTCAATCTTTCAGATACATAGATACTATGATCTTCCAGATTATCAAAACGGAAAATATCATATCTACCTACAAGATTTGGCAAAATACAACCATTTTGATCGAGGCATCGTATGCGTGAGGGGATCGCGATCGTATACTGATGCCGTTCTCCCTGATGTTTAATAATGAGCGGGATTTGAAAAATGCCATCAGTATCCATTATGCTAAGTGCTTCTTCCCAAATTGGCTGTGAAAAAATAGGTACTTGATAATTGACATAATAGAAATCCTTAAAAGAAAACGGCTTGTTACTGCCTATTTTCCAGAATAAAGCATCATGGCTAAGATATTGGAATTCACTTTTAGCAGCATACTCGCCATATTCTTTTATATACTCCAATAAGGCGGGTTCGCATGAATCATAGGTATCAATCAGATAAAACATAATACTCCATTCCAACAGGCTTGATTTTATCAAGTGCCTTTCGCATGGCTTCTGTTATATATATCCTATTGTCGGACAAATTGGAACTTTTGAAAATAGCATAGTTTCCGCATTTGGCTTCATCAATAGATCCAAAATCATCCAACACATCGATTCGTGGTGGTAATCCTAAAATATAATGTTTCGTTATGTCATCGATTTCATCTGTTATCGTGACATCAATTTTCAGCAGATGTTCTGTTCCAACTTCAGCCATTGCAGAAAACACTCTCTCGGAGAATAAAGGAACCGCATTATCATAAATGAAATCCGGAAACACACTTCCGCCACTGTCATCGCAAGTAATAACATGGATAGGTTTTATGCTGATTCGTTGAAATTCTGAAGACATGCAATGAAGACAAATGTCACCAAATGCATTTACTGGAAGCTCAATGTAATCATCTTTCATTTTATTATAGACCAATTTGTAAATCATAACAAATCACACTCCTTCAGTCGTTCTTTTTTCATCAGTTGAGGTGAAATGTATTCATCTTCCCCCGATTCGCTCATTTCTGCCAGCATTGCTGCAAAGTGATTCTTGATAGAGAATTCTGAACAGTCTGATTGAGAGATGTACTGCATATGAACATGAAAGGAAAATGGCAATTTAAAAGTATGAGTATCATCGCGCACCAAAAAACATGATACATTTTCACAGTTTAGTATAATGCTACGAACCGTTTCAGGCCGATGTCTCTCAGCAATTGAGAAACGCTCGTTTTCTGTTAAATCCAGTTGAATATCTGGATCTTTTACAGTATTTTTGAATTGATAACGTTGAAGTACCCACTGCGTTTGAGTTTTGTATATCAATATTACTTTCCCGCTTCTGGGTATTTCGTAAGCAAATCGGAATGCTTCTGGTGAAACAAAGTATGGAAAACTGTTTCTGCCTCTTTGCTTAAATGCATCCAATCGTTCTTCAATCTCCCGTGACAAGCCATGCATCTTTCTTAAAAACCACGCTTGATGTTCCTCATAATTCTCGCAAATACATATCGTTTCAAATCTCTGCTGGCATTCCTGCATGAATCTACGTAGCTTTTCAACAATCAAGTCTTTATATGTTTTTAAGCCACCATCCTGAGCAGCATTTTGTAATTCTGGATACTTGATTAAAATTGGCTCCGGAACTTGAACCAGACGATCATGGTGGCTAACATGCCACTGCATTCCAGATGCTTTCATTACATCATATGCTCTGGCTTTTTTAAAGTGTTCAGTGTACTTACCGAAGCCTTCTTCGCGTTCAAACGCCGGCAGAAAACAACAGTTTTCTTGGCAATTAATATCATAACAGAAGTAATTTCCCAATTTTACCAATATGGGAAATTCAGCATAGCCATCCTTAACAGAGATCATGTGATGCGCCTGCTCAGCCCAAGAGATTTGGTATCTATTCATTTTCTCTGAAGCCATCTCATAATACATACTATACTTCTCTTTGCTATTGTTGCGGAGAAGCTGAGATGGTTTTTGAGATGAAGCCGGAAGCAACTCAGATGAGTTTGCGTATGGACAGGAAGAACTATTCTCACAGGTTGTATAAGCACAAAGGCACTCTTTTAACTGAGGAGAAGCCTCATTATTTGAGGATTCAGATGGGGGAATAGATTCTTCATTTATAGTGGATTCTTCTTGGGAAAATTGTGTTTCGCCATTATTCTTTTGCGAAACTTCTGAAATCTCAGCATTATTGTTCTCAGAAAGCGAGGCGTTAATTGATAATGATGCCACCGAAGGTATTACGGGTACAGTGGGCAGCACCGGGGGAATCATAAGTTGGATTTGAACTGGAGATGCAGGGCAGATTGGACATATTTGTTTGGCATCTTCATTGAGAAGATTTGCGCCATTTATGGTCTTGAGTAATTCAATTCCACTAATCCATGTTGACGCAGCTTGAAAACTGCATGGAACCGGCGCACCGCCTGCAGCAGCTGTCTGTATTACGCAGTTTCCTACACCAGACAACTGTGCTTTCGTCGTTAAAGCAATACCTGTACCATCATTGACATGATTATCCATCTGCTGAATAGTAAATTTAACCAAAGGAGATGAAGGACAAAAAAATACGCAATTAGTTTTATTTAGTATTCGTTTCCCCATATTTCACCGTCCTTTTCCAGTTAGAAACTAAACTTTCTATATAGCCTACTTTGATATCAGGTACTATTCTTCACGGTAGCTAAATGGCACGGCATTGAGCCGATGATAACTCTTTGAAGCGTATCATCCCAACAAAAATATATGCGGATTAATTCTTCAGAACGAATACCATGCTTGATATGCTGATCAAGTAAATATGATACACCATCGATTGAAACGGTATAATCAGTGCGATGCATTTTGATAGCTTCTTTACCGCAGCCTTGAATATCCCAATGCCGATGTTCGGCGTATAGTTTCAACTCGTCTTCGGTAATTTCGCGCCGACGATACTTTACATAAGCATCAAGGAAAACGATTCCATCGCACAAACTTATCACATCAAGAGAACCACTATATTTCCGCATCTCACTTTTCGCACGGTTGGACAGTACCAACTCCGTTGAAAAGAATTCTTCTATCCAATTGCAAATATCATTTTTATCTGTAGGATATTGTGCCGCAACATCGAGTTGCTGCTGATAAAAACGAATCAGTTCTGCAGTCTTCTTATAGGCGGCATCTTTACGAACATAATCCTCAAGTAATTTTTGATATTCGTCATTTTGGGATTGGAGTTCTTTAGAAAGCACCTCTATCTTCTTTTGAGCTAGACGAAGCGATTCGGCGGTATGTTGCATATCCGTCTGTTGCTGTGAAATCTCTTTGATTTGAGCTTTTAACTCTGATATTTCGAGTTTATAGATACGGCACTTTTCTTCCAGAGAGTCAGTTTGATGCCGTTTAGTGCGATATTCTTTTAATTTTGCATCCGAATAGAATAAAACATCGCCAAAGTTATATAAAGCGCGCTTTTGCATTTCTATAGCAATCGCACGAATTCTGCGTGAAAACGCAGATATATCATTACTGTATTGGTTATAGGTATAGCATTCGACCGACTCTTGATGCTGGATTATTAGGATATCTCCGCATTTTACAGAGATATGAGCTTTATTATGTATTTGCTTAAAAAACTTTTCATGAACAAACACCACAATCGCAAATCCTATTAGATGCTTGGCCAATTCAGAATAATCTAATATTGGCAACTTTATCTCATCTTGTGGAGCTTGAAAACTGGCAGTTGGAGGCTTTTCTTTAGTTTTTTTCGTGGGAGGTTTAGGAATAGTAATGCCTTTTTTGACTCCAAGCCCTTCTGCATTAACTTCAATATCAAATGATTTATCTCGTCCACCAAACCCGGAAAGATTATACGCACTAGTTGGAGGCGAAAGCACGGACGACGGAGATATTTCCTGTTGAACTTCTTTTATTTTTGTGCTACTATCTGCGACAATTATCATCGGAAGGCTTCGCATTGAATCAGAAAAGAACATGAGGAATCGCTCAAGTGCATTATTGTTTCGGACTTCAATCGGATTTCCATCTAAAATCCAGCCACCATGATGTAAAACCAATTCGCTGTTTTCAGCAAGAGCTTTCACAACTCTAGGGCGAAAGACTTCGCAGTCGGCTCTGGAATCGGCTGGCTCCGAACAAATAGTTTGAATGCCAATCTCAACACAATCTTTATGTTTTCTAAATGCAATCTCTGTTGTAAAGGTTCTACCATTAACAGCCGCTCGTTCGTTTGGTGTTCCGAGATTTGCACCATTATCTGGTTCAGTAATTCTGAAAGACCATACGCTAATAGCATCAATATAGATAACATCAATCTGAAAGCCATTATTGTAGCTGAACGAAGTCAAATCGTTCTCGGAAAATGTACTATATTGCTCTGGGTTCGGCGTAAGCAGTTCTTTGGGTAAATCATGGAATTCCTGAAGCCTTGATCGAATCCAGCGAATTGTTTCTAAAATACAAATCTTAAACACATCATCAATAATGACGGCTTTTGAATCCGCCGTAGCATAAAACTGATATGTCGGATAACTCTTTAATGCTTGAACTTTTGTTGTTATATATGGCAATTATCTCAACCTCCTTCCTATGAATGCAATAGCAGAGGCTTTCATATAATCCACTATGGAATCGTGAATGAATATGGGAAATATCTACAATAAGTATACCACATTTCTCCTCATTTTGTCAAGCAATTTGATTGTGAAATTTCTATATTATCAGTACAAATTAGTTCAATATATACAATGGGGAGAAGCGAGGGCTTTTAATCCAAAATGAATAAAAAGCCCCCGATTAACTGCGTGATTTTAATCACGCATAAGCTTTTATCGGGAGCTTTTAGGATAATGATATTTGTTAAAAATTACTTTACTATCGTAACAACTGATGACCTGTTATGGTCAGAATCGCTATTTGCAATTTGAATCTATTGTCTTATATAATAAATAGCCAGCCGCGATTGTTCCTAGAATGACAGCAAGCAATAAAAACTTTCTGTATAGCACAGATACTATATTGAAAACTAAAACAATCGTGCCAATTAACATTATTACGATAGCAAAATAGCGGATTATGCTTTCCTTTTTGGCAAATAGAGGCGGCAAGGGAATATTAGCAAGATTAATCCCTAGTTGAAGGCTACTTAGTAAAAGTGTTCCAGTTATTAGCGCTTTATGAATAGGTAGGATTATGTCCTTTCCACCGCACCAGAGTAGTAAAAGCTTTATTGACAAGACGATGCCAGTTAATGCTAAAAGAAGTACAGCAATGAACATCATTAGCTTCACGATCAATAATACTAATGCTGTTATTTTAAGTGAATACTCCCTTCCGACCTTCTTGTTAAATTCGTCAAACACATCTTTCATAACTTCCTTAGCATTATCAAAGGATACCTTCTGCTGATAGCGCATCTCTGTGTACTCATCCGGTGAAGTAAGATTATTGATAAACATTGGATTATTATTGTCAAGGACCAGATTTGTAGGCTGATATCTTCCGACAAATGCACTTACTTCATCATCATTCTCAGTGATAACAGTCTGCAAGGTGTGTGAAACATAGAAGCCGTCCATACAAACCATCATAGGAAGACATACATCCCGATGTTCAGCAACACGATATGCACAAAGTATAAGGTCATATATCTCCTGTGCGTTCTCAGCATATATCTGCATCCAGCCAGTGTCCCTCTCACACATTGTATCCTGATGATCACACCATAAGCTCCAGGGAGATACAAGAGCCCTGTTCACAACGGGCATTACTATAGGAACATGACATCCAGCTGCAACGCCAAGTACCTCATGCATAAGAGCAAGTCCTACAGAAGAGGTCGCAGTTGTACTTCTCACACCCGTTAGCTGTGCTCCAATAACATAAGATATCGCTGAATGCTCAGACTCAACACAGGTACAGGTACTATTCATTTCTCCTTTGGAAATAAGAAGAGAAAGCTTTTCTGCTAAAGGACTCTGAGGCGTTATAGGATACATCGCAACTACTTCAACATTAGAGGTGCGGATGGCCTCAGCAGCTGCTGCATTTCCGTCAAGTATCTGCTTTTTCATGTTACTGCACCTCCTTTTCAAAGACCATACTTATTGCATTCAGCTTACATACAGTACTGCATACACCGCAGCCTTTGCAATAAGTATAATCTATTTGTATTTTATTATCATCCGTTATATCAATAGACATACAAGGGCAGTATGTTGAGCAAGTCTTACAGGCAACACATTTATCTATATTTATTACTGGACGCCTTATTCTCCATGCACCGGTCACAAGCGCCTTACATTCCAACGCCACAGGGCCGTACAGCACATTATCTTTTCTGTGTACCATCAAATCCCTCCCTGATGATTCTAATATAAGCTTCGGCAGATTTACCAAAATATTCCGTTATAGCATTTTCTACTGCTTCAAGTCCGATAAGACCAACTTTAGCAAGTGCGCCCATCATTCCTACATTCGGAAGATTTTTTCCGACCTGTTCCAAGGAATACTTTGTCGCATCTGCATACCAACATTCCCTGAAAAACTTTGCATAATCCTGCTTGACCTCATCAGTGTTGAGTATAAGTATCGCATTTTTGTGCTTTGCTGCATCAAGCTTTATCTCTTCAGCACTTACATTTGGATCAAGTACAATTATACAATCAGGATCAGTTATGAACGAATTTGTAAGTATGCGTTCATTATCAGCGATAACATCTGTAAGGACAGCTCCGCCCTTTCTTTCATGTCCGTATGCCGGCATGGTCTTAGCATAATTATTCTCATAAATGCTGTAGGCTATGCAAAGCACCTTTCCCATAGTTACTACACCTTGTCCGCCAAGACCATATATTTTTATCTTAATCATTTTTTCACCTCTTAATGGATAAACACTTATCTATTTGATACGTCAGTTATCCATTTCTTCATTCTTCCCATTCCTGTCTTTATCTCATCTGGAGTCATATGACTGAAAGAGAGACGAATCATGTTCCTTCCATTTTCCGGATTTATACAAAACATACTCATTGGACACACAATAACTCCGTATTTCTCAATACCCTCAACTACAAGTTCATTTGTAGGATCAAAAGGTATTTTCACTGTTGTGAAATATCCACCTGCAGGTTTTTGCCAGTTATCACAGAAGTCAAATTCGTTCTCAATTATATCTGCAAGAATATCTCTATTCTGCTTGCAGTAGCTAACCTTGTCCGCACAGTATTTTTTTAGTGAGAAGTTATTGTCATAAAGTATTGTACCGAACATAGCCTGAAGAACTGCTGATGTATTTACTGTTATAAAGCTCTTTACCTTCTTACATTCTTCAGCAAGCTTGAATGTTTTTCCATTAACATTTATTTCCTGATCAACAAGAAGATAACCAATTCTTAATGAAGGAAATACGGTCTTTGACGTACTTCCTATGTAAATAACTCTTTTTTTATTATCTATTGCCTTCATTGAAGGGATCTTTTCAGTCTCATAGCAGTAATAACCATATGGACTATCCTCAATTATGTAAAAATCATACTTATCCGCAAGCTCAATTAGCTCTTTTCTTTCATTTAATGGCAGACTTATACCCGTAGGATTCTGAAAATCAGGTACTTCATACATAGCTGTTATCTTTTTGCCTTCTTTAATTACAGCATCTATTACACACTGCAAATCATTGAAATCGATACCAGTATCACTTCGCTTAACAACTCTTATGTCTATACCAGCAATCTTTGCATAGCCGATAAATCCAACATATGAAGGATCAGTAACAAGAAGCACGTCGTTCTTGTCAAACAATGTATTGATAAGAATCGCCATTCCCTCCTGAGCTCCATCTGTCATGACAATGTCATCAGGAGAGATAACTATATTTTCGTCATTCTTCAAAAGCTTTGCAACATAATCGTTTATGATACCTTTGGTCATATTGTACTGGCCAAGGAAATCAGGAGCTATCCCCCTTATCTCAGCATATTTCTTCAATATTACCGTCACGCATATACAGAATCATATCTGCATTTACTATTGTGGACAGTCTATGAGCTATTACAAATGAAGTTCTGTTTTCACAAAGCTTATCCATTGCTTTTTGTATCATTATCTCTGTTCTGCTATCAACTGATGATGTTGCTTCATCAAGGATAAGCATAGGAGCATTCTTTGCCATAGCTCTTGCTATTGTGATGAGCTGTTTCTGACCGGACGATATCAACAAATTTTCATCAATAATCGTATTAAGTCCATCAGGCAGTGTAGATACAAAATAACTCAAGCTACATTTCTCACATATGTCCATTATCTGCTTATCCGTCACATTACTCATATATCTAATATTTTCTCTTAATGTACCTGTAATTAACCAAGGATCCTGAAGCACCATTCCAAATGTATCATGCACATTTTCTCTACTTACATCTGAAATGTTAATGCCATCTATACTGATACTGCCCGAATTCAACTCATACATAAGGTCCCTGGCAGCAGTTATCGCCTCATGCTCCTGATATGGGTTTGCTTTCAGCCTTTCAAAGTCGGAGTGAGGAAGGAATACCCATTTCTCGACCTCACAGCGTTTGGTGTTGTGATCGGAAGCCTTGTGTATCAGCTTACCGTTCATGTAAAATTTGTTCATCTGTTTTCCTCCTGACATAATTATTCCATAGACAGCAGGCGTGATCTGCTTTCTATGTATCTGCCACAGGAGGCTCAAAAATCGTTCACAACGGTTTTAGTTGCTCTTGGTTGTGTAGTTTCACGACCTGCCACCGATGTCGTCAAAAACGGCTCACAAATCGCTGATAGGTTTTCTATCACTTGGTTTGCGAGAAAACAAAAAAGGACTCGATTCCAGTGCTTTCACATTTCGTGAAAAACACTAAAACCGAGTCCGAAACTTTGTATACTATTTTTTGCCGAGAAAATCGATATTTGCCTGTATTTCGACCTATATTCACTCCAAAATTTTTCCTTGTGAGGGTTCAAATCCAGCCAGAGGCCTAAAATACCCCAATGTCATCCCTCATTTTTTCAAGAATTATTTCGGAATTTGGATAGCAAAAAAGCCCGATATTTCGGGCTTTTTCCTGCATGTCATACTTTTAGTCATGCTAATATGGTTGGGGTGGAAGGATTTGAACCCTCGAAATAACGGAGTCAGAGTCCGCTGCCTTACCACTTGGCGACACCCCAATAAATACACGCTGAATGATTCAGCTTTATTATTATATCACTGTTTAGAATAAAAGTCAATAGGGAAAATAAAAATTTATTTTTTAATTATATATCAGGAGTATTGAAAAGCATAAGAAAAGAAGATATAATAAGATATATAGGGATTTGGAGAAAAATATCAGTATTTTAAGAGTGGATGGGTGAGCATCATGAAGAAGATGTATTTCATAGTGAACCTTGTTGCAGGAAAAGCAGCTATCTCCGAAAAACTTGGAAAGATCCTTGATGAGTTTACAAAGGCTGAATTTGAGGTTACGATTCATATAACACAGAGCGGCAATGATGCGGCAGATATGGCGAAATATGCCTGTGGGAATGGATTTGACTTACTGGTATGTGCAGGCGGAGACGGAACTCTCAGTCAATGTCTGCAAGGGATAATGAACAGCGAACACCGAATACCTATCGGTTATATACCAGCTGGTTCGACAAATGATTTTGCAAAGAATCTTTCGATCCCAAAGGACACTATTTCAGCTGTGAGACAGATAATCAACGGAAAGCCTATACCTTGTGACGTAGGCGGTTTCAATAACGAGTATTTTTCATATATAGTGGCTTTTGGCGCGTTTACGAATATAACATATGAAACTCCGCAGAATTTTAAGAATATTCTTGGACACGTTGCGTATTTTCTTAACGGACTAACCCAGATAACAAGTATAAAAGCCAAGCGTATGAGAGTTGAATATAACGGTATTGTTATTGAGGACGAATTCATTTTTGGTATGGTAACAAATACATCATCAATAGCGGGAATGCTTTCCATGAAGGATTTCCAGCTTGATGACGGTCTGTTTGAAGTTGTGTTGATAAAGAAGCCGAGCAATCCTATACAGCTTCAGGGTATAGTGCGTTCGTTGCTGAATATCAAGGGCAATCTTGATACTGAATACCTAAAATCGTTCAAGACCAGCAAAATAAAGTTCACATCGCTCTGCAACGGTACTGTTACATGGACGCGTGACGGTGAATATGGCGGAGACTTCATATCAAATACTATCGTGAATCATCCACGCGCTGTGTCCTTTATCGTGGACGAGGAAATGATAAAGAAGGAGACTTTCTCTTCTGATGATGCAGCTAATGAAGAGCAGAAAAAAGAACTTCTTCCGGAATATGTTGATGGCTGAATAAATAACGGCACACCTGATAAGAAGTGCGCCGATAAAGAAGTATTTAAGATTTTAAGATGAGGTTGCGTAACTGCCTTGGTTACGCAACCTTTCTCTTTTTGTCGTACTTCATACTGTCAGCGACCGCAGTCGATACTGCGACATCAAAGCGATAATAAATGTCGATCTGCTGTGTGCAGTGACCGATGCTCTTATCAGGAGCATGAACAACGATTTTTTCGATAAGTTCGTGCATGATCTCAGGAGTAAGCTCCGTGATACGCTCATACTTTTGCACCACGCTGATGAATGCGGTCACATCAGCGGACTTCTGTTCGGCGGTTTCGATATAGGCAGTAAGCTCTGTAACGCTTGCCCTTAGCTTCTTCTGCTCATCCTCATATCCTTCGGACATGACAGCAAATCGCTCATCGAAAATTTTCCCTGATACATTGTCCTCATAAGCCTTGTAAACAGCCTGTCAAGCTCAATGATACGCTTTTCAGCCTGTTTTAGGGCTTTCTTTGCTTTTGTAAGTTCCGATGACTGCTTTTGAACGGAATTGTTCATAGCAGCCTGCACAAACTCGTCCTCATGCTCCTTAACTCTGACAAGCAGTTTGTTCAGCTCGTTCAGCACGATCTCATTCAGTACAACAGTTCTGATGAAGTGAACGGAACAAGCGTCCTTGTCTGAGGAATATGTGGAACACTTCAAATGCTCCTGATCGGCGGTCAGATTTGTCGCTCGGCACAGATACATCTTCTTTCCACAGTCCGCACAGTAGACCATACCCGAAAATGGATTGACTTCCTCATGTTTGGTGGGACGGCGCTTATTCTTGCGAAGCTCCTGCACAAGATCAAACTCTTGCTGGGTAACGATAGGCTCATGGGTATTCTCAAAGATTAGCCATTCTTCCTGCGGATTTCTCACGGTCTTCTTGTTTTTGTAGGACTTCTTGTCTGTTCTGAAGTTAACGGTGTGCCCACAATACTCCGCCTTGTCGAGGATTCCCGATACTGTTTTACCGTCCCAGCGTTTAAGATTGGCGTTTTTGTTTACGGGATTCCTGCCCTGTGATATGGCGTATGCTGTTGGTGTTGGTATTCCCTCAGCAGTGAGGATTTTTGCTATCTGAGTCGGTCCGTACCCGTCAATGCAAAGTTTGTATATCCTTCGCACTACTGCTGCAGGCTCATCATCGATCAACCATAAGTTTTTATCTGTTTCCGACTTTTTATAACCGTAAATCGGGAGAGATAAAGGCTTCCCCGACTGCTCCTTAGCCTTGAAAACGGCTCTGATCTTCTTGCTTGTGTCCCTGGCATACCAGTCATTAAAAATGTTCTTGAATGCCATCAGCTCGTTTTCGGATTTGAATGTATCCACGCCGTCATTGATCGCAATATAGCGAACGTCATAATCAGGGAATACCATTTCAATCAGTTCACCGGTTTTCAGATAGTCTCTGCCGAGTCTACTCAAATCCTTAGTGATTACTGTTCCGACTTTTCCAGCTTCTACATCTGCCATCATAGCCTTGAAGCCATCACGCTCCCATGTCGTTCCGGAGACTCCGTCATCAACGTAGTAAACGGGATTGCGAAAGCCGTTTTCATCAGCGAACCTCTTGAGGATAGCCTTCTGATTGGTGATGCTGTTGCTCTCACCCTGTAACATATCGTCCTGACTCAGGCGACAATATAATGCTGTGATCTTGTCTGTCATAGTAAACCTTCCTTTCCGACAGATACAGCAAGCTATGTTATCATTATAGCGCAATACACCGTCATTGGCAATGCGCCGAAATTCCAAAGTTACACAGCCTGCTCCTCGAGTTCTTGTCCGGATTCACCGAGGAGTATTTCACTCTCCCTGATGATCAGCCTTTTCAGAATATCTGAAAGGCACTCCTTTGAAGCAGGGGTGAACACGGTAGTCACCGTTTAAAGGGTATGCCCGATCTTGTATTCGGACGTTGTATTAAAAGTAGTGTTTGTATTCATAGCGATCTTTCTCCTTTGCTTGTCTGTCTCTATGCATTTAGAGTGAGGGCATCGTTTTCTATCTCTAACCCTCATGGTTGTTGTCTTATGATAGCTGTGCGGGACGGCAGATGCCGTCCCATTGCATAGCTATTTTTATTATCGGATAGTTTTAATCCTCATAGGGATTCGCTTTATCCGTAAAGCTCATTTGCTGTCCGAAGTCAGCGGGAAGATCGGCAGTATCGTTCTTCTCATTTTCAGCATTTTCGCCTCCGACCAGTTTCAGCAGCTCGTCATCGGACAGACCGCTTGCACGGAGTTTCTGCAACAGCGAATGCTCCGAGGTGATGATTTCATCAAGCTCACGGGGCTTGCAGTTGTATTCCTCCGCCATAGCCAGACGAGAAACTTCTTTCAGCTTGTCCTCCAGCGTTTTCTTTTTCGCCGTATCGCTGGCGATACGCTTTTCCAAACCTTTGATCTTCTCAATGAGCTGATCTCTCTTTTCTGTATAGATGCCCATAGAAAAATCACAACCTTTCATTTTTTGTTCTCAGCAGGCAGAGCCGAGTGACCGAAGCTCACCTGCCATGATCCAATTATAGCGCGCTCTACATTTGAAATACAAGCCGCATTGCGCACAAACTTTTGTTCAAACTTTGCCAACAAATGTCCGGGGAATTTTGAGATTCAAAAAACTGAAATCACGCTATTACGCCGTTTACGCTATCCGGGCATTTTGACGAAGCGATTTTGAGCGAACATATAAAATCTGAAATTTATTATTGACGTGATTGGGAAAGTGCGCTATATTGATAATGGGGAGCGACGATATAGAGAAAGTCGCACAGCTCTAATTCTCGGAATCGAGAAAAAAAGACCGAGTCGAAAGGCTTGGAAATGACATTCGCCCCACAGGGGCGAAACTCTACCAGCAAGCACGGTACTATGTGGGCGCAAATTGCGACTTCACACATAGTACAAGGCTTGGCAGAGGGCGTTGCCCCTACGAACCCGAATTGAGAAAAATACAAAAGGAGAACAAGAGAAATGAAAGACGAAAAGAAGCGTACATTGTACCTGAAAGTCCGTGTCAGCCCCGAAGAAATGGCAGCTATCAAGAAGAAGTTTGAGAGCAGCGGTATGAGCAGTCTCAGTGGATTTGTTCGTGCGATGATTTTTGAGGGATACATCGCTCAGGTCAACGAAAACGAGCTGAAAGAACTCACCCGCATCGCTAATAACGTCGCCAACAATATCAACCAGATCGCCCGTCGTGCAAATGTCACGAATAAGGTTTATAAGGAAGACATTGAAGAAGTCGAGAGCCTTGCTGGTCGGATCATCGACCCTCTGCTGTTTCTGCAAACGAAGGTGACTCAGCTAAAGCATTGATCAGAATATTAAAGTCGCCGTCAGGATAATTCCCGACGGCAATGAAATACAATATGTGCGCTCTGCACCGGACAGGCTTTTGAAATTGCTGTGCACTTCACAAAAATGGTTACAATCACTCCGCAGAGCTGGACTCCGGAAGAATTATGGTGTATACTGTATCTACAATATTGATTTGGAGGTGCACAGCTATGTTGAAAACACCTGAATTGGCAATGCCGAGAACACGCAAGGTCACGACTGTCTGCAACGGCAGACGTGAGGTTTGGACGGATTATGAAGAAGCGAAAGCGTACTTTCTTGAACTTATGATGTTTACGGACGATGAGGAGCATGAACGTGCGGAGTGCGTTTACATTCAGCTGATACACGGGCTGGAGGAGTGTTCGGACGAGGACGAATATTAAAAAAACAGGGCGTTGCTGTTGATTGGCAATGCCCTGTTGCTATTATCAAAAAAGTGAAAGCTGTTCCGACAAATAATAAGCGTGTTCCATATGCTGTTTAGCCTCAGCTTCCAGTATTTCCATGTTTGATAGCGGAAGACTTTTAAAACGAAGCTGATATACCATATCGAAAAAGCTCGTTACAGCAGCTGTACCAAGATGTGTCAGGCAGATCAGCTGAATATGGAAATGCCGTGCGATACGGAACATCGGTTCAAGAAGATGCGGTGATGAGATAGGTCCGAACGGATTATCAAGGATCAACACACCGCTTGTAGTGCTCAGACTACTCGTTAGACTCCGTGTGTAATTCATTACGGAAACGATCAGCGAAAACAGTACAACAAACTGCTCACCGCCGGAATTGGCTTTCAATGCGTCCTGCCACGAACGATAACGGCTGTTCTGGACATTCTTATCAATCTTGAAAACGATGATTGGAATGGTTTCTTTGCCGATGTAGCAATTCAGCAGTCTCCTGATCGTCAGATGTTCGTGATGTGATTTTGCCGAAATATCCTGTTCGGACAGATATTTTTTCACCTGCTCTGTAATATAGTGATTGATCCTTTCAGCAGGCTGCTCGCTCATGGGTTCAATGACAGGCAGATCAATTCGTATCATCTGTTTTTTCGCATTACCGATTTGTATCATTGACTTCTTTGATAGTATTGTAAGATTCTCATACAGCCGTCCGACACGCTGAAGACAATTTGTGACAATCTGCTTTCTGCTGTCCTCAACATCTTTTAGCAAAACAGCAAGCTGAGCGATGCGATCCTGATAACGTTTTATATCACCTTCTGTACGCTCATAAAGCGTGAAGTATTTATCGCCTGCGATATCATGATTGTCGATAACGGATAAAATACCGTCAAGCGTTCCCGTAAACAAGGTGTGCGTGTTTCTGAACGGTTCAAGCTCTGTGCTGTGATATTTCTTCGTTTTGCTTTCGGCTTGTTTCAATTTTTCAATGCAGTTCTCTATGGTATTACGCAGTTTGTCGGTATCTTGCAGACCATCTGACAGTTTCGGCGTGTAATCTGCATATTCCACTTTAAATCGTCCTGCATAGTTAGATGTATATTTACGGTCTGCATTCAAATCAGTCAATTTAACCGCACATTCATGTTCGA
>Ga0256404_1003269_pt1 | contig 33494 bp, 27 predicted proteins | sample RumenRJG_01DNA_FD_185990 | JGI IMG/M metagenome (GOLD analysis project Ga0256404, IMG submission 185990) | Bovine rumen microbial communities from Lethbridge, Alberta, Canada - RJG_01 | ecosystem: Host-associated > Mammals > Digestive system > Stomach > Rumen | place: Canada: Alberta | collected...
GTGGTAACTTCATTCTACTTGGTTTTCTGTATATGCTCTACTTTTTTGTCTTATTTTCTGTTAGAGCTTTTACGCCACCCCAACATTTATTCTAGAACCTATATTCTGTGACAGACTGTGCCTGGGACAGCGGTCTTCAGAAACTGTGGCCTCCGCCGCCACCGGAGGAACCGCCGCCGCCTCCGCCGCCTCCTCCGCCGCCACCGCCGCCTCCGCCGGAGGATTCCACGTGACGGCTGCGATGTGAACTGACCATATTCTTTGCGATGACGCTGACGCCCACCGCGGTGGTCATGGCTGCCGTGGCTGCCGCCACGGGCTCTTTCTTCTTGGAACGCTGTATCAGAAGAAGGATGAAGTTTCCGAGGAAAGCGACGATGCAGGCGATGAAGATATTGCAGATCAGCTTCATCGGCTGGGAGATCCTTCCGCCTTTCAGCAGCGTATAGATCTCATCGTATACTTCCGCCGCGCACGCATAGTATTCTCCTCTGCTGGCGTAGCGGTACACGTTGTCTGTGATGGTGTTGGCGTATGCCTTCGTCACCGTCCGGTAGATCGCACCGTCGGAAAAGATCCAGATGTTGCGCTCCCCCATGTCGATGAGGAAAAGGGTCCCGCTGTCCCTTCCGAAGTATTGCCGGTAGAGGGATTCCGCGTATTCGGCGGTGTCGCCGTACTGACTGACACTGGCGAACGCAACCCCGCCGTACTCGGAGATCGGCTGCATCTTCAGATAGAGCTGCTTCTCCTCCTCAGGGCTGAGCAGGTCTTCGTCATCCTGAATGATGATCTCACCGGGTACCGTCTCCCCGAATACGATCGGAGCGACGATGCCCAGGAGCGTGAGGATGACCAGGAGCAGGGCGATGATCTGTTTAACCTTTTGCATGATCGTTTCCTCCTGTGCGCTCATAGAATGACGGAAGCGGTCTGGTGGACAGATCGTTGTACCGTGAGATCAGATCCAGGCTCATGCAGACTGCCGCAGCCAGGGAGATCATTGCCCCGATATAGTACCACCAGTCCTCCACAGGTGCGATCAAGGCGATCATGAAACCCGCCGCGACCGCAGCGAGGCCGAACAGGCCTGTCAGGATCGATGTCTTTCTCTTCAGATGCCGGGAGATAAACAGGCACCGGATGAACTGGATCAGTTCCAGTATGAGGATCGGGAACAGGGCGAAGACCGCGCCGGTATCGCTGAAAACCATTTCAAAGACGAGCAGCGTCATAGGTAGAACGATGAACATCCCGAACGACGCGGCAAGGGTCATCAGGACGACCTTCACCACCCAGGCTTTCCGGTCCGTCTCACTGTCAGCGGATAACGAGAAAGATCTTTTCCGGATCTTTTCCCGTTTTTTCTCCGACATGGAAAGGTCCCTGCTGTCCTGTATCAGATATCCCTTGTCGAACACATGGTTCTCCATGTTCCGTATCTTTTTCAGTTCGGTCAAAAAACCATAACCCACCAGAAGGACCAGCAGGGCGGACAGTGACAAGATGGTCCGGGAAGTGACGGTGAGGAACATCTGAAGGATGAAAAACAGCACCAGAGCTGCCAGGGCGGAATATTTGAAGAACTCTCCCCGGTCGATGGGAAGGTCCACATGGACTTTTCCCGTCTGTCCGTTCACAACCGCGTATGCCACACGGTCCCCTTTCTTCCAGGTCAGGAACCACACAGGGAGATAAACGGCATCGTGTCCGATATACTGCGTTTGGAAGAACGCTTCCCGCTCCTCCTCCGAAGAGGGGTATTTCAGGGTGATGCCGCGGAAATCCTTGTTGATGTCAGCGATCGCGGTATCGGTCGCTTTCTTTTTCACGTCCTTCTCGTACACATCCGCCCCCACGTTGGGACAGTCCGCATACATGCCCGCCAGATAACCGCTCCGGTAGTCCACCAGGTCCTCCCTGTGGAAGGGAGCAATCTCCTCCGCGATGGAATCGTCAAAGTTCCGGGAGGCGTCATAGGGGACGCCGTACAGACCCTGATCATGGATCTTCGCGGTCACCTCGTACTCTTCATAGTAATCGTAGTTCCCGCGCGTGTAGCTTCTCGATCCCTGAAGATCAAAAGGATCCTCACGGAACTTGATATAGTACATCCAGTACGGGATATAGATCCCCCGGAAGCGGTCGATGAAATCCGGATCCTTCAGTTCCTTCGGGACGTAGAACTTGTCCCTCAGTTCCTTCTGGAATCGGTTCTTGCACTGCTGCTTGGAGATCTTGAAGGGGATAATGTATCTCGGCGCGCGCTGACCTTCCATTTTCGTGTTCAGAACGGTCTCGGATCCGCAGTAGCTGCAGTAAGTGACCGCCGTATCATCATGCGCCAGAAGCTCCGCCCCGCAGTTTCTGCAGGTATAGAGCCGCAAGCCTTCGTATTCATTTTCCTGGGCGGAGTTGTCCTTCTCGTAAAGATCCGGTTCAAAGACGCCGCCGCAGTGGGTGCACTTCAGCATCTGGTTCGTGATGTCAAAAACCAGGACGCCGTTGCAATTGGGACACTTCATATGCCTTCACCTTCCTTTCCCCTATTATACAATGCCGCGGGAATGTGTGAAGCTGAGATATGCGATATAATATTACATAATAACATGAAGGGAGGAAAACAGAACGGCTCACCTACTGGACTGTTTCTGTTGATCTCATATGGAAAAAGTCGCCATCGTCACGGGAGGAAGTTCCGGGATCGGTTCCTGCGTCGCCAGGAGACTGTCCGGGGAAGGATACCGGGTATATGAGTTTTCCCGGTCCGGAAAGGGAGAGGAAGGGATCCTCCACATCGACTGCGATGTCTCCTCATCCGGGAGCGTGCGCTCCGCCGTGGATGCAGTCATTGCCCGGGAGAACAGGCTGGACCTCGTCATCAACTGCGCGGGATTCGGCATCTCCGGCGCGATCGAGCACACCGAGACTTCAGACGCGAAGAGACAGTTCGATGTGAACTTCTTCGGCACCGCTGAAGTCAACAAGGCATGTATTCCCTGCCTCAAAAAGACGAAGGGCAGGATCATCAACATCTCCTCGGTGGCCGCTCTTGCCGTGATACCTTTTCAGGCCTATTACTCCGCTTGCAAGGCGGCGGTCAACTCCTATACCCTTGCCCTCGCCAATGAACTGAAGCCTTTCGGCGTGAGCGTCTGCGCCGTCATGCCTGGGGATACCGCCACCGGTTTCACATCGGCAAGGAATAAAAGCACCGAAGGGGACGAGGACTACGGCGGAAGGATCTCGAAATCCGTCGCGAAGATGGAAAAAGATGAGCGGAAAGGCGTCAGCCCGGACACGGTCGCAAAGCTGATCTGCAATATCGCCGCGAAGAAAAAGGTCAAGCCGCTGTACACCGCAGGCCTCGACTACAAGCTGATCATCGTCCTGCTGAAGATCCTGCCCTATTCCCTCTCCAACAAACTGATCTCACTACTGTACGGATGATCTGCTCCCCGATACGCACTTTCACCAAAAACCCTCTCCGGCACAAGGGCCGAAGAGGGTTCGTTTTTTGTTTTTCCGGAGGTTACAGTTCGATCTCCGCATCCATGGTTCCGTCCCTGTTCCATTTCCGGATCTTCAGGATCATCACGACGGTCAGCACCAGCAGAAGCACCGTCACGAACAGGAACAGCAACAGGTATATGTCCTCATGCTGCAGCGACTTGATCGAAAAGTCGAAGAGCGCATGAAGCAAGGACGAGATCAGGAGACCGAGAAGCGTTCCCGTTTTCTTTCCGTTCATTCGCGCTCTGACCAGATAATATCCCATAACCGCAGTAAGGGTGAAATGGAACGGGGTGAGTGCCCGGACAATGGCGGTGACCACGCTTCCGGAAGAATAGGCGATATCTTCGCACATCTGGAAACCGATTGCCGTGACCGCCATGCACAGAAGAACGTTCATACCTGTGGCGCGCACCTGTTTCCTCCGGATCACTCCCTTCGCAAACAGGTACTTGAAGATCTCCTCGCAGACACCGATTATGATGAAAGTCCTGATGAATGACACGACCGGAGAAAACGTCCTGCCCGACGCGATCTCGCTGAGAGTCCCTACCGCAGCCACCGGATCCTCAAACAGCTGCAGGATCGGCTGTGCCCCGTAATCCAGGACAAAGACAGCGACCGCTCCGACTATAGACACGAAAGCTGAGACAAAACTGCTCAGGACCCCTGCCAGGAGAAGACGGATGACCGTTCCCCTGGGAAACGGATCGTCCTTTTTCAGCCTGAGGATCCAGATGAGAAGCAAAACGGATACGGATAATGCTAAAATCACTGACAACATCTCCTGAAATCTCCTGTTCGATTCGAATTCTCACGGACAGATGTCCTCCGGGGCATCTTACCCGCCTCAAAGGACAAATTCTCAACCGTCTTATTATACCTTTGACACGAAAAATCCTTCAACTGTATTTCCTTATGATACAGGAAAGGGAGGCCATCGTGCCGCTCCGGACAGCCTTCAGTCCTATCGCAATAATTTCAAACTTTTTGACAAGTATTGCAAACTTATGCCGTTCTCACCTTTGTTACCTTATTTATGAAGAAAAGAAATACGGAGGGAAAGATCCATGGAAATGACCATGCGCTGGTACGGCACAGGCTACGACACCGTCACACTGAAACAGATCAAACAGACAAGGTATGTCACGGGAGTGATCACCACACTGTATGACACACAGCCCGGAGAAGTCTGGCCCCGGGAAAAGATCCGCGCCCTGAAGCAGGAAGTGGAAGCAGCGGGGCTCCACCTTGCAGGCATCGAGAGCGTCAACGTTCATGACGACATCAAGGCCGGCAAAGGTCAGAGAGAGCTCTACATCGACCGGTACATCGAGACACTGGAGAACCTGGGAAAAGAAGACATCCACCTCGTGTGCTACAATTTCATGCCCGTATTCGACTGGACCCGCACCGAACTTTCCCGCGTCCGGCCGGACGGTTCCACCGTTCTCGCTTACACCCAGCAGGCAGTGGACGCCCTGGATCCGGAGACCATGTTCTCCTCCATCTCCGGCGACATGAACGGCTCCGTCATGCCCGGATGGGAACCGGAGAGACTTGCCCATGTCAAGGATCTCTTCGAACTGTACCGGGACGTGGACAGCGAGAAACTGTTCGAAAGCCTAAAGTATTTCCTGGAGCGCATCATGCCGGTGTGCAACCAGTATGACATCAAGATGGCCATCCACCCGGATGACCCCGCCTGGAGCGTATTCGGACTTCCCCGCATCATTACCAATCAGGAAAACATCCTCCGCATGATGAAGATGGTGGACGATCCCCATAACGGCGTCACCTTCTGCTCCGGTTCCTACGGGACCAATCTGCAGAACGACCTTCCCGCCATGATCCGCTCCCTCAAGGGAAGGATCCACTTCGCCCACGTCCGCAACCTCTATTTCCACAGTCCCGACAACTTCGAGGAAGCAGCCCATCTCTCAGAGGACGGCAACTTCGACATGTATGAGATCATGAAAGCTCTGTATGATATCGGATTCGAAGGACCGATCCGTCCGGACCACGGAAGGATGATCTGGGACGAGGTCGCCATGCCGGGTTACGGCCTCTATGACCGCGCACTCGGGGCTGCCTATCTCTGCGGTCTCTGGGAATCCATCAGGAAGAGTGAGGAACGCAGATGAGACTTATCGATCTGGAAAAAGAGAGGGACCTCTGGTCCTCCAAAGGGTACACCCTCTACAGTTATGACCGCGACGCCATGGTGAGGCGCACGAGGAACACGCCGGTATGGATCCACTTCGGCGCCGGCAACCTGTTCCGCGCATTCCAGGCCGTCATCGCGGAAGACCTCCTGGAAAAAGGATATTCGGACACCGGCGTCATCGCGGTGAGCGGGACCCATTCCGACATGATCGACAAATGCTACAGACCTTTTGACGACCTTCACATCTCGGTCACCCTCCGCAAGGACGGCACCATGGAAAAGCGGGTCATCGGGTCGGTAGCGGAGAGCGTAAAGATCGAGGACATGGAACGCCTGAGTGAGATCTTCTCCGCTCCCTCCCTCCAGGTCGTATCCTTCACCATCACGGAAAAGGGATACCGCGTACCGGAAAATGATCCGGACCTCACCGCTTCCCCGTCCGACGCGAAGAGCTATATGGGCAGGATCGCATCCCTTCTCTGCACAAGATACAGAAACGGGGCGTTCCCCCTCACCCTCTGCAGTCATGACAACTGCTCCCACAACGGGGATGTCCTGCACAAGGCCATGATGACATTTGCGGAAGCCTGGGAAGATGACGGCTTTATCCGCTATCTGCAGGAAAAGGTCTCCTTCCCCAATTCCATGATCGACCGGATCACTCCCAGACCTTCTGCCGACGTGACGGCCGTTCTCAGGGAAGACGGCGTGGAGGATATCGAATCGTTTGATCCCTCCTACTATATGAACTGCTTCGTCAACACAGAGGAGACCAGCTACCTGGTGGAGACCGACCGTTTCGCCAACGGACGCCCCGCATGGGACAAGGCCGGCGTCATCTTCACCGATGAGGCCACCGTGGACAAATGTGAGAAGATGAAGGTCTGCACCTGCCTCAATCCGCTGCACACCACCCTCGCCGTTTTCGGATGCCTGCTCGGTTATGACAGGATCTGGAAGGAGATGGAGGATGAAGATCTCGTCCGTCTGATCCGCCGCGTAGGATACGAGGAAGGAATGCCGGTGGTCACGGATCCCGGTGTTCTTTCGCCGGAGGAGTTCCTGCGCACCGTTCTGGAAGTGCGCCTTCCCAACCCGTTCCTCCCGGACGCGCCGCAGCGCATCGCCATGGACACTTCCCAGAAGCTTCCCATCCGTTTCGGAGAGACGCTGAAGGCATGGAAAGCGAGAGGGAGAGACCTCACCGAACTGGACTGCATCCCCTTCGTCTATGCCGGATGGATGAGGTATCTCACCGGGATCGACGACAACGGAGTTCCTTTCGAACTGCCCTCTGACCCCATTCTCCCGTCGCTCCGTCCCATGTTCACCGGAAGATTCGAAACCGCCTTCAACGCGGAAGAGCTGGAGCCCGTCCTCCGCATGAGCAACATCTTCGGCGTGGATCTCGTGGAGGAAGGCCTTTCCGGCAAGATCCTTGCCCTTCTCAACCGAATGCTTCAGGGACCCGGATGCGTCCGCGCCCTTCTTGAGGAGTTTTAATATGGAGTTTTTAGGAAACGATTTCCTTCTGCATACCGAAACGGCCCGGCATCTCTACCATGACGTGGCGGAGAAGATGCCCATCGTGGATTATCACTGCCATCTCTCCCCGAAGGAGATCTGGGAGGACCGCAGATATGAGAACATCACTCAGCTCTGGCTGGGCGAAGACCATTACAAATGGCGCCTCATGCGCTCCTGCGGCATAGAAGAGAAATATATCACCGGAGACGCGCCGGACAAGGAGAAATTCCTCAAATGGGCAGGCGCCCTTCAGAAAGCCATCGGCAATCCCCTCTACCACTGGAGCCATCTGGAACTCAGGCGTTATTTCGGATTCGAGGGACACCTCACCGAAAATAACGCGGAAGAAGTATGGGAGCTGTGCAACGGGATACTGAAAGGCTGCTCCGCACGGGAGTTTATCCTGCAGTCCGGCGTCAAGGTCGTCTGCACCACAGATGACCCCGCGGACACCCTGGAGTATCACGAGAAACTGGCAAACGATCCCACTCTGACCTTTAAAGTGCTTCCCGCATGGAGACCGGAAAAAGCGATGAGCCCGGAACTTCCGGGATATCCGGAATACCTGGAGAAACTGGGAAAAGCAGCGGGTACGGAGATCCGTTCGTTCACCGATCTCGTGGATGCCCTGCTCGTCCGGATGGACTATTTTGAAGCACACGGCTGTGTGGAGAGCGACCATTCCCTGGAATACAGCATGTACCGTCCTGCGGACGAGGAAGTCCTTGAGAAGATCTTTCAGAACGCCAGAGAAGGCATCCTCGCCTCCCGTGAAGAAGCAAGGCAGTTCAAGACCATGCTCCTCCTGCGTCTTGCGGAGGAATATCACAAAAAAGGATGGGTCATGCAGCTCCACTATGGAGTCCAGCGGAACCTGAACTCCAGGATCTACGCTTCCTTCGGTCCGGATGCCGGCATTGACGCCATAAGCGATTTCGGTTCCTCAGTGGAACTCGCGGCGTTCCTGGACGCACTGGACAGGAAAGACGCCCTTCCCAGGACGGTCCTCTACTCCCTGAATCCCGCGGACAACGCTGCGATCTGTACCGTCATCGGGGCATTCCAGTCCTCTGAACATGTAGCGAAGATCCAGCAGGGCAGCGCCTGGTGGTTCAACGACAACAAGAAAGGGATCGAGGAACAGCTCACCACGCTGGCAAATCTCGGTTATCTTCCCGGATTCATCGGGATGCTCACCGATTCACGCAGTTTCATCTCCTATCCGAGGCATGAATACTTCCGCCGGATCCTGTGCGATCTGATCGGAAAGTGGGTGGAAGACGGGGAGTTCCCGGACGACAGAGAACTTCTGGATCAGATCACAGCGGACATCTGCTACAACAACGCTGTGCGCTATTTCGGATTCTAATGGCTCCAAAGTCAAACATTGGATAAACAGAAACAAAAGAGAAGGCATTCGCCGCAAAACCGGCAAATGCCTTCTCTTTTTCTTCGATCTCGTTACTCTTTTCGGATCTCTTTCTGGTATTCTCTGGGAGATCTTCCGTATTTGGCCCGGAACGCCTTGAAGAAAGTGGAATACTCCCCGAAACCGCTTTCTTCAAACACATCCTGGATCCTTTCATTGGCCAGTCTGACCGCAGCGTATTCCAGCCTCTTATCCTTGATGTACTGATGAAGCGGCATCCCGATCTCGTCCTTGAACATGTGGGCGATATGGAACTTGCTGAGGAAAAAGACCTTTGCGAGAATGTCATAGGTCAGCTCCTTCTCCAGATTCGCGTTCACATATTCCAGCACTCTTGCGGTGATCCCCGCGCCGGATTCCCTTTTCTTCTGAGGGACAGTGATCTCGTATACCGCCCTGTTAAAACTGAGAAGTAGCCTTTCCGCAAGGACCCTGCAAATCTCTTCTTTTCCGAAGCGATCCCCTTTCTGTTCCTCAAGAAGATCCGTCAGGCAGGACTGCAGGTCCCGGAACTGGGAAAGATCACAGGTATAGGAGTACATTTTCTCCCTCTTCGCCAGTTCCATGGCATAGCCGTACTCTCCGCTCTGCAGGGACAGACGGGAAAAGAAATCCCCGGACACCCAGAACACATAGCGCTCGTACACCTCTTCCGGAGCATGATTGTCCAGGCGGTGCGGTGTTCCCGGCGGGATCAGGATGATCCTGCCTTTCCCGCCTGCGCAGGGAGCGCCGTTCACGTTCATAGTGACATCGCCCGAGACCAGGAGATAGAACTCGTAAAAATCATGGGAGTGGTTCGGCACATCCTGAAAATTCGCGTCGCGATAATAGAACAGCTCATAATCCCTGGCAAGCAGGTACTGTCTTGTCTCAAAATCCGACCGGAGTTCCTTGATCATATCCTCTTTTCCTCCCCGCATGTTTTGCAATCATTATATCAAAACATCAATATCACGACACATCAAACTGAATTCCGCGTGACCGCACGGGAATACTCGCCCCCTCTGGACACAACAGTCTTTTGTATATGTCCAGCTTGCTCTCGATCTGATATCGCAGGAGCCATGCAGCGTCGTTAAACAGGCACTTCCTCCAGCAGAAATCTCGTACGAACATCCTAAGAAAACCGCACATGATCCGTGAGGATCATATGCGGTTGCCATGGTTTTAGGTATTGTGACGGATCCCGATCAGATCCCCGCCCTGCGGGAGATGTCTTCCATCGCCTTCGCCGCTTCATACATGATCTTCTCTTCGTCCATCGTAAGGATCTTCCGGTCCTTCATGACGACTTTTCCGTCGATGATGGAGTGACGCACGTCGCCGGCGCAGGCTGCTTCCACGATCGTCGCCCCAAGGTTATGGGTCGGAGTGAGATGGGGCTGATCGATGTCGAGGAGGATGATATCCGCCTTCTTTCCCGTCTCAATGCTTCCCAGGGAATCACCCTGCATGATCGCGTCCGCTCCGCCCTGGCTCATCATTCTGAGCAATGCACGGTACGGAATAACGACAGGGTCGAAGATCGGAAGGCCCCAGTATCCGATGAGTCCGTTCCGTAGCACTTTCACCTCATCCCACAGACTGAGCGAGCTGGTTGCCGCCCCGTCGCTGCCGAGACCGATGGACAGCCCCTGCTGGAGCATCCTTGGTGTCTTGGGGAATCCGTGGTTGGTGAGGTTGGATCTCGGGCAGTGAACGGTTCCCACGTGCCTCTCCGCGAGCAGAGCGATATCGCTTTCACTGAGAACGACATTGTGCGCCGTAAGGAGATTCGGTCCCAGACATCCGGTCGCCTCGAGCAGTTCAGCGGGGCGCATCCGGTAATTGGTGAGGCAGAAGCTGACCTCGTCCTTGTGTTCGCAAAGATGGGCATGCATGCCGGTACCCAGTTCTTTCGCCTTGGCGGAGGTCATTTCCAGAAGCTCCCATGAACATGTCATGACCTGCCGTATGCCGAACCAGATCCGGACACGGCCGTTTCCCGCTCCATTCCAAGCGTCAAACAGCTCGCAGGTGCGGCGAATATTCTCCTCAGCGGAACATTTCATAGAATCCGGGATATTGGATCCCATATCCATGGTCGACCTGGCGATCACGCCGCGCATGCCGCTCTCCTCCGCAGCCTTTGCGGTCATCTCCATGTGCGGACCGCCGGCATCCGCAAATGCAGTCGTGCCGCCTTTGATCATTTCGAGCATGGAGAGCTGGCTGGAGATATACATGTCCTCCTCTGTCAGGCTGCTCTCAAACGGAACCAGGAACCTGGTCCATACCATGGGATACTCGTCGATCGGTTTCGCTCTCAGCAGCTGCTGCGCATTGTGATGATGCGCATCGACCAGACCGGGCATCGCAAGAAGCCCCTTCCCGGATATCTCTTCCTTTGCTTTTTCCTGTATACCTTCTCCTATTTCCGCGATTCTGTTTCCGGATATCGCAATATCCATGTGTTTCTGGATCTCATAATCCTTGTCCAGCATCGTAACATCCCGGACGATCAGATCGTAATTCGCCATCTCCATTCCTCCTGTAAATGAGTTTGTCATTGTTTCTGATAATACTATACAGGATTCGCATGCCTTCTGTCGAAAAAATCGGTGCTGGCCCTTGCACTTGCTGCCTTAATCAAAAAAGAGTTCCCGCGGGAACTCTTTTTCGCAGCAATAGCTGCACGTATTAATATAGTTTTGCTCCTGCCGGAATATGCGGATCCACCATAAGGAGATGGAGTCTTTCTTCATCATTTTCGTGGTGAACAGCAGAGATCAGCATACCGCAGGAATCGATGCCCATCATCTTTCTGGGCGGCAGATTCGTGATCGCGATACAGGTCTTTCCTACCAATTCTTCCGGCTCGTAATACTCATGGATGCCGCTCAGGATCACTCTGTGCTCACTTGTACCGTCATCCAGGAGGAACTTCAGAAGTTTCTTGCTCTTCGGGACAGCTTCACATTCCAGAACTTTCACTGCGCGGAAATCGCTCTTGCTGAATGTCTCAAAGTCCACAAACTCCTCAAAGAGAGGTTCGATCTGAACGTTGGAGAAGTCGATCGGCTCTTCCAACACAGTTGCCGTTTCTGTATTATTTGCAGTCTTTTCTACCGTCTGTATTTTCTCAACCGGTTTTTCTTCGGATCCTGTCTTTACAGAGCGCAGTGTCGGGAAAAGCAGGACATCACGGATTGCTTCCGCTCCGGTAAACAGCATGATCATGCGGTCGATCCCGTAGCCGATCCCGCCGAGAGGAGGCATACCGGTCTCCATGGCTTCCAGGAAGTCTTCGTCGGTGTGGTTCGCTTCCTCATCTCCGTGGGCAAGCTTGATCTCCTGTGCCGCGAAACGTTCTCTCTGATCCACCGGGTCATTGAGCTCGGAGTAGGCATTCGCCATCTCCCACCCGTTCATGTAGAACTCAAAGCGCTCCACATATTCCGGATCATCGGGTTTCTTCTTTGTAAGCGGAGAAACATCGATGGGGTGATCCATCAGGAAGGTGGGCTGTACGAGATGCTCTTCCGCATAAGCGTCAAAGATCGCGCAAAGGATGTCCCCTTTTCCATGGAAAGGTTCATATTCGACCTTGAGTTCCTTTGCCTTTGCCCTTGCCTCTTCCAGCGTATGGATCTCTCTCCAGTCAACACCGGCATACTTCTTGACGGCGTCCACCATTGTGATCCGCTCGAAAGGCTTGGAGAGATCCATCTCGATCCCCTTGTAGTTCAGCTTCATGGTGCCGAGGACCTTCTCGGCCACATGGCGGAGCATCTTCTCGGTCAGATCCATCATGCCATGGTAATCGGTATATGCCTGATACAGCTCCATCATGGTAAATTCCGGATTGTGGCGTGTGTCGATACCTTCATTGCGGAATACGCGTCCGATCTCATAAACTTTGTCGAACCCGCCTACGATGAGTCTCTTCAGATAGAGCTCCAGCGAGATGCGCAGCTTCATGTCCTCATTGAGGGCGTTGAAGTGGGTCTCAAAGGGGCGCGCGGAGGCGCCGCCCGCATTGTAGACCAGCATAGGTGTCTCCACCTCCATGAAGCCTTCCTCATTGAGGAAAGTGCGGATCGCGGTGATGATAGCAGAGCGTTTGCGGAATACGTCCTTGGATTCCGGATTTGTGATCAGATCCAGATAGCGCTTTCTGTATATCGTGTCGGAATCGGTCAGGCCGTGGAACTTCTCCGGAAGCGGACGAAGGGATTTGCTCAGAAGCTGAAGATCCGTAGCATGTATGGTCAACTCGCCGGTCTGCGTGCGGAAAACAAATCCTTTTACACCGAGAATATCGCCGATATCCCATTTTTTGAAGCGGGCGTAGGTGTCCTCGCCGACATCGTCTCTTCTGGCATAGACCTGGATCGTACCGGTCGTGTCCTGGAGGTTGAAGAAGGAGGCCTTCCCCATGATGCGGCGGGTCATGACACGTCCTGCCACCGAGACAGTCATCTGCTCTTCACTGTCGTTCCTGAAGTTCTCCTTGATGTCCTTCGCGTAGTCTTTTATATCATACGTTGTAGTGAGAAACGGATCACGTCCCTCCGCTCTCATTGCCGCCAGCTTTTCCTTCCTGATCGCGATCTGCTCGGATTCGGAAGGCTGGTTGTCCGCATTCTGTCTGTTGATCTGCTCTGCCATTCTATCCTCCTATGGAAAAATCAGGCCTTTGCGTGATCTGCGCAAAGGCCCTTGCTTTTAAAGATTCTGTTTTCCGATGCTTACGATCTTCAGCTCCAGTCCGCCGCCGGGCGTCTGTGCGATCACTGTGTCGCCGACCTTGTGCCCGATCAGGGAACTTCCGAGAGGAGATTCGTCGGAAATCTTGTTCTTCAATGCATCCGCTTCGCCGGAACTGACGATGTCGTATGTCTCGTTCTCGTCATCTTCCACAAAGTAAACCTCTACCGTGCAACCGATAGAGACATGATCGGTGGAAATGGATTCCTCGTCGATGACTCTGGAATTCTGGAGCATCTTCTCCAGTTCCACGATCCTTGCTTCCATGATCGCCTGAGCGTTCTTCGCTTCGTCATACTCGCTGTTCTCAGACAGATCCCCGTGCGAAAGGGCCTCCTTTATAACTGCAGCCATCTCCTGCCGTTTGACAGATTTGAGATAGTCAAGTTCGTTTTCCAATTCCTTCAGCTTTGTTTTGCTGATCAAATATTCCTGTGCCATTTTGTTTAAGAATACCTCTCTGTGTTTTGTGCCAATAATATAGAAAATAAACTATACATATCTAGATATTTTAGGCACCTAACACATAAAAGTCAATATGCTATGAGAGAAGTTCAGACTCCATGACCTCCAGTCCCCTGCGCAGCTGCATGTCCCCGTTTCTCTCCGGAACACCGTCCGTCATTTCAAATCCTTCGTTCGGAAGAACGATAAAATCAGGGGTAAGACCGGTCTTGTCAAAATCCAGGTGTCCGCATGCGATCAGTTTGCACACCGTAACATAGATTCCCGTTCCGTCGCTGAGCTTCACAAGTTCCTGATAGGTGCCTTTTCCTGCTGTCTGTGCACCGATGATACGCACATTTTCTTTCTCACCGAGGACCGCAGCAAACAGTTCCGAAAGACCTTTTGTCCCTTCATCCACAAGCACAATGGCCGGATATTGAAGCTGCTCCGCGTCCGATGTGTACAGGACCTTGGACACCTCCCCGGAATAAACACCGGAGATGATCGTTCCCTGCGGCATCAGCGGATCCAGAATCGTGGCTATGATAGCCAGATCCGTGCCGCTTCTGAGACCCCGGACATCAAAGACGAACGCCCTTATGCTCTCATTCTGGATCGCGTCGTCATAAGCTCTCTTGAACTGGTCGACTGTGAGTTCGTTGAAATCGGTAAAACGGATATATGCGTACTTCTCATCGACAGTGCCGGTAATGACCGATCCGGCAGCATAGGTGTCATAGACAAGATCCGCGCTGTTCTCGGACCCGTTTCGCATGAACCCGATCGTTACCTGGTTTCCTTCCGCGCCGATCAGTGAACGCTCGACAGCGTCATATCCCAGCACGAGCGCGTCTTCGCCGTCTACCGTAATGATGATATCCCCGACCTGCATTCCAATCTTATCTGCCGGGGAATCCGTTACAACGGACTGTACGACCGCGTAACCGCTGGCATTTTCTATGACCTCGAGCCCCACACCGATGATCTCGCCGGAGTTGGCGGTCTGCATCTGGGAGATCTCCGCGCTGGTCATATAGCGTGTGTACTCATCTCCCAGTCCGGCGATATATCCGCCGGAGAGGCCGTTCATGACCTTTTTCTCCTCGATCGGGAGGTAATAATTCTGTCGGATCACCGAGTCGATCTCGGAGATCTTGTCGTACATCGCGGCACGTTCCTGAACATTGATGATCTTCTGGTCAAACAAATTCATCGCATACAGCATCGTCGCCGTGAACGTAATCGCCACGGCGATGAAGATAAACGCTATTGTGATACCGATGGATACTCTTTTGTTCATCGTCCCTCGAAAATGTTACCTTGATACGTAGTTCAGCGGATTCTGCGCGGTTCCGTTGATTCGAATCTCGAAATGAAGGTGGGGTCCGGTGGAATTGCCTGTGGATCCCACATATCCGATCGTCTGTCCCTGAGCGACCCAGTCACCTTCGTTGACAGCGATCCCGCTGAGGTGGGCGTAAACGGTCCAGTTGTTTTCGCCATGGTCGATCATGACATGATAGCCGTAACCCGTGGAATAATAGCGCACCCTTACGACGCGTCCCGTATTGGAGGCTATGACCGGAGATCCGTAAATCTGATATCCGGAGATATCGATACCGGTGTGGTAGTTGGGTTTTCCGTACAGAGTTCTCCATCCGAAGCCGGATGTGATGTAGGTGTAGCCGGGCGTAGGCCAGGCGTAATACCCTCCTACATATTCAGTCATTCCTGAGCCCATCAGGGCGTTCCATTCGTTCTGCGTATTCTGCAGGTCCGCGATGATCGCGTCATAGTCATCCTGCGTCGCTTCCTGGAATGCTTTTGCCGCGCTCAGATCGTTGTTGGCCTCCTGATAGAGGGCAGCCAGTTCGGAGTACTTGTCCTCGAGGACATCCATATCCTCCTGCAGACTGTCGAGGTCCGCCTGGATGATCTTCTCCTCCGCCTCGATGACCTGCGCCTCCATCTCCAGTTTCTCTACCAGCTCCGTGTCGTGCTTGGAGATCCTGGACTGCGTCTCTGCAGCCACCAGAAACTCCGAGAAGGAGTCGGAGCCGAGGATAAGGGAGAGCATGGATACATCGTTGTTCATGTACATGGCGCGAAGCCTGGACTTGAACAGTTCGTAGGTCTGATCGTGTTCCTGGATCTTCTTGTCCAGTTCCTCCTGCTTTACGGCGAGTTCTTCGGTCTTGGCGTCGATACTCTCCTTAAGCGTGGCGATCTGTTCCTTCACGATGCTGACACGGGAAGCATATGTATTGCTCCTCACCTGGGCTTCCTTGACCGTGTCCTTCGCCTCCGCAAGCTGTTTGTTCAGCTTTACGAGCTGGGACTGAAGATCCTGCATATGCTGCTTCAGCTCTTCTCCGCTGGTCGCCGCCTCTACGCGGTACTCGAACAGCATGCTCATACCGGTGCCGAACAGGGTCACCAGCAGGATCATGGCAACGATTCTTTTCCAAATTCTCATAGTACTATACCCTCAGATAACGACGGATCGAAGTAGAACTCGAGATCGAACCGATGAGGACCCCCGCGATCAGGAACCCGCCCAGCACATAGTACCAGAGGGTCCGGAAGGGGATCAGGTTGTTGGAAACGGAAGTGAGCCAGGATATCTGCGTTTCCGCGAAGAGGGTGCCAAGGCTCTGGTAGATCGCCAGGATCACGCCGAAAGCCAGGATAGCGGAAAAGATACCGATGGTGATTCCTTCCACCACGAAAGGCAGCCGGATAAAGCCGTCTGTCGCTCCCACGTATTTCATTATGTTTATCTCCCTTCTTCTGGCGAAGAGAGTAAGACGAATCGTATTGGAGATAACCACCGTGGAGGCCACGATCAGTATCCCGATGATGATGGAACCCAGAACGAGAATGGTCTTTTCCACTCCCGTCAATGTGTCCGCAAGATCCGTAGGCGCGGAAATGGTGTCCACCCCGCGGTAATGCTGAAGGTCAGAAACGATCTCTCCGAGATATTCCAGGCCGGACAGCGTCAGGCGGTAGGATGCCGGAAGCGGGTTGTCATCCTCAAGACCGTCCAGCAGGTATCCCTTATCGCCCATATATGTCTTCTGTTCCTCCAGAGCTTCCGCCTTGGAGACGTAGTAGTAATCGCTTACATGTTCCAGGGAATCGATGTGATCACCGAGTTCCGTCACATCGGCCTCCGTCGCGTCTTCTTTAATGAAGATCACGACCTCATTCTGATTCTCGATGGAGGTGAACAGATCACGGATGTTGACCGCAAGAAGGCCGGAACCGCCGACGATGATCAGGCAGGCAGTCAGGATACCCATGGAAGCCGCCGACATCATCCGGTTCAGCCAGATATTGCTGATTCCCTTTCGAATTAAATAACCGAGACTGGATCCTCTCATACTGTCTTGCCTTTCGTATCACTTGCAACTCTTCCGTGGTCAAGCGTGATGGTGCGCGCCTTGAACCGGTCGGCGAGGGCGACATCATGCGTGACGACGACAACGGTCGTTCCCAGTTTGTTGATCTCCAGAAGGAGCTCCATGATCTCAAGCGACAGTTCAGGGTCAATGTTTCCCGTAGGCTCATCCGCCAGAATGATCTTCGGATTGTGGACAAGGGCGCGCGCGAGCGCGACACGCTGCTGCTCTCCTCCGGACAGCTGATCCGGGTAGACATGCATCTTGTCTTCCAGTCCTACGATCCTGAGGATATACGGTACCCTTCTGCGGATCTCTTTTGAGGAAATATTGGTGACCCGCATCGCGAAAGCCACATTTTCGTAAGCAGTCATGGTCGGGATCAGACGGAAGTCCTGAAACACCACTCCCAGCTCTCTGCGCAGATAAGGAACCTGTCTTTTCTTCATCTTGACCAGGTTGTAATCCGCGATCATGATGGAACCTTTGGAGGGCAGTTCTTCCCTGAGCATCAGTTTCAGAAGCGTGCTCTTGCCTGCCCCGGAGTGGCCGAGAATAAATACGAACTCTCCCTTATCGATGGAGATGTCCACATCATCCAGCGCATGGGTCCCGCCGGGATAATTCTTGCTTACGTTACGAAATTCTATCATTTAAAATCCCTTCAATCCGCGTGGTGCGCGGAAGATTCTTTTCTCTCACATCAGATCCGCTGTGGAGTCGAGATACTTTCTTACCATAAGGGCTACTTTAAATACGATTGCCTCATCGAATTCTCTCAAGTCGAGCCCGGTGAGCTTCTTGATCTTCTCAAGACGGTAGACCAGCGTGTTGCGGTGCACGAACAACCCTCTCGAGGTTTCCGAGACATTCAGGTTGTTCTCGAAGAAGCGCTGGATGGTGAAGAGCGTCTCCTGATCGAGAGACTCGATGGAGCCCTCTTTGAAGACCTCGTCCAGGAACTGCTGGCAGATGGTGGTCGGAAGCTGATAGATCAGCCTGGCGATGCCAAGGTTCCCGTAGGAGATGATATTGTGCTCGGTGTCGAACACCTTTCCCACCTCAAGGGCCGTGCGGGCCTCACGGAAAGAATTGGCCATGTCCTTGACGCCGGACACACGGCTTCCGATGCCGATCTGAGTATAGATGCGGTGCTCTGTTTCCAGAACATCAGCAATCGATGCAGCAAGCTGCTCCAGATCCTCCGGAACGATATCGGGTGATACGCTTTTGATGAGGACGGTATCTGTCTCGCTGACGTTGAAGATGAAATCTTTATGTTTCTCGGGGAACAGGTGCCCGATGATATCCAGGACCTGCACGGAACTGGCTCCTTCGGACGCGCGGATCACCAGAGCCGCAGTTGTCCCGTCCACCGGGAAGTCCAGATCCCTCGCGCGGATAAAAATGTCGCTGGGAAGGATGTTATCCGTCACCACGTTCTTTACAAAGGTAACGACATCATTTTTCCCGTCGGTGGAATCGTAGTATCCGCTCAGCGCGATGGAAGCCACGACGCAATCTTTCGCCGCATTGTCGTCATCTCCGTCCACGAACACGATCAGGTCCCTGCGGACTTTATCCACATAGCAATAACTATATCCGGACCTCTGAAGAACATCCCCGGATACGCCGTCCCAGGACAGCCCCACACGGGTAGTGTTCACAAGGGAGAACGAATTACATGCTATGACAACACCGTTCTCATCCAATACGCCTACTGTACGGCCCAACGCGGTACCCAGTTGCTGAACAACAGCTAAGTATTGATTCGCCATCTTTTCCCCTCAAATCGAAAAAAGTAAAATTGCCCCATACTCGTATATATAAGTCAAAATAGCATAATAACGGCTTTTTTTCAATAGTTTTGTACAAAGAGAAAGCCGTTTCCCTGTGCAATTTCACAAATATTAACAAATCAGGAACAACTCCCCTCCGATTCCGCCGGGATCTCTTCCTCGAACAAACAACAGGCGCACACGCATTAATGCGTGTGTGCCTGCTCATATCCATTAACAGCTCGAATGCAGCACGGCGAACGAAAAGAGGTTCCTTTCAGCCGTTGTCCTTCATGCTCATCGCGATCTTCACGGCCTCGTATGCGCCGTTGTACACGCCGTTTTCCTTATTGCGCACGATATTCGCGCACATTTCGCACAGGAACTCCCCGTCATTAAGGAACATATCGATCATCTGCAGTGTGTGGGCTGTATCCCTGCACTCCAGTGTCCCGTCCCCGATCTCAGCGGAATGGATCGCTCCCCACTGCTCATGTCCGCCGATACGGCGGATGAAGAGCTTCGGTACGGGGTAGAAAGCCAGCTCGCTGGGCTTGGTCACGAGGACGTCACAGCTGCGCATGAGGAGGTTGGTGCAGTACACTGCTTCAAAAATATTCTCGTGCCAGAAAGCGTGGATCCCCTTCACCTCTCCGGTGAGCGCCTGCTCCGCGAAAGCACGGGTATCCGCCCAGTCGTTGAAATGGGTCACGGCCAGATCCGCCATCTCCGGTATCTCTTTGGACAGATCGTCCCATACGTTTCTGTAGTCGCCCACATTGACATAGAGCGCCGCCTCACCGCTGCGGATCTTCGGGATCAGATTTTTGATGATCGCTCCGAAGATCTCCTTCTGCGCGCCGGCTCCGCCGATCGTGAGGAGGAAGCGCATAGGCGCTCCGTTCTTCTTGCGCTCCACGCGGGCTTCGCAGTCCTTCTCGACATTGCTCACCAGTTCATGGTCGATGTAGTGGCCGACATACCGGAGGTCCTGTGCGGGCATCGGATTGAGCACCTCGTCCCCGCGCATTCCGTTGAGGATCCTGTATCCCTGATACGCGTAATGCGTCTGCACCGTATGGATGCTCCCCTCCGCAAAGTGCAGAGCCATGGGCCAGTTATCCGGGATCGCGTTGACGACATGTTTCATTCCTGCGTGCAGCGCTGCCTGAGCAGGCCACACATGGGTCCCGATGACAGGAATATCCTTGGGAACGTTTCTGAATACCGTGGCCATGAGTTCCGCGTTCTTTTCATCGCTCGCGTTATAGGAGAGCTTGCGGAATCCCTCATAGTTCATCGGTTCCCAGAAGAATTTGTTGAAGAGCTTGCTCTTCTGCGAGATGCGGGATCCCATGGAATACAGGTCGTTCTGCGCGCTTATGACTTTGGTGCAGGTCGTATTCGGATAGGAATTGAGATCCATCCAGTATGGAGTGTATCCCAGCGCATGCGCAGCGGAAGCGATCGCCATGGAGATCCTGTAGTGACCGAAGCCCATGCGGATATTGCCTACGATGATCCCTTTCTCCTCATCGAAGCCGAGGGATTCCCCCTCCTCATCCACACGGATGTCCTGCACACCGAGGATATCCCCGATATGGTCGTTGCGGATCACCCTGGTCGGGTAGCTCTTGTCCGAATCGTCACCGAAACGTTTGATGTACTTCTGTTTGGATTTTACAGCGCTGTTGTAGTCCTTGTCTGAGATCCTGTTTCCAAAGATCACTTTAGACTTTTCTGCCATGTTTCTCTCCCGTCCTTCAGCTTTTATTCACATTGAGCCGGACCTCGGTCCTGCCCAGTTGTTCGCTCTCGATACATACCCTGATCTCGCCCGCTTCACCAGTCGTCCTGATATATGTGCCTGCGAATCCTCCGCGAATCGCCACCGTTTTCGGTCCGATGATAAGCCCTGGCCCTTCCAGGCGGACCGTGACCGCGTCATTGAAGAAGTGGCAGATGTTGCCGTTCTGATCCCTGACGCAAAGTCTCATGCACGCCACATCGTAGGTATCCCCTTCCGTGAGCTCCGTATGATCGGTGTTCACCTCAAGATGCACTTCATCCGTGGATGTCTTGAGAACGCGGGAAACCATCTTCCCGTCCTTGAATCCTTCGAACCGGTACGTCGTTCCCCTGGCTCCCCAATTTCCGATGTATTTTCCGTACAGGGCATAGGCATCCTCATACTTCATCCTGTAACGCGTCATCAGCAGCGCTGCCTTCGCCATGATCGAGGGAGAGAGCTTCTCCCAGCCATGTACTGCGGAGTAATTCAGCAGATCGGTCACATACTGAGCCTGTCTGCCTTCAAATCCTTCCTTATCGGCTATCTGAGATCCCACGTAATCGCGGATGGCGATCGGCCCATGCGGAATGTTCTTAAAACCAGAATCCGCCGCGGTGTATTCCCGGATGAACACATCGTTCTTGTACATCTTCACGCTGTCCGCATTGGTCACGAAATACAGCTCGCCGATATTGCTCGCCGGGTGTTCCCCGATATCCATACTGGAACTGACTTCCAGCACCGGGTCGTTGTCGCCGAATGCCGCGTATACGCTGGCTGCCGGCTTGGGGTTGCGGTACATATCCAGCACTCCGTGGTAGCAGATCCTGTCGCCGCTTCCGAAATCCCTGTGGGTATTGTAATCCGCGAAGCACCAGCCGAAGCTTCCGGCGATATCGTCCTCCCCGCTGATCGCGTCAAGGACCCTCGCGTGACGGAGCAGGTGCTCTGTCCGGTGCAGCTCGGAGTCCACCGCCTTGGTGGGATACATATGTCCGTTGTATTCCGTCACCAGGTAGCCCTTTTCCATGTCGGAGGTGACTTCGGACTTTTTGGTGCACCCACGGTTCTTTCCCGAGTGCACGAAATCGTTGTATGTATAGACATCTTCCAGCAGATGGCTCTTCTTGATATAGCGGACGCCTCCTGTCTGTCGGGTGGGATCCAGGGCATGCGCAGCGGCGTTGGTCCTGGTGTAGAACTCGTCATCGTCCTGGGATTCGTTGATACGGACGCCCCAGAGAATGATGCTGGGATGATTCCTGTACTGGATCACCATCTCCTTCACATTCTCCACCGCCTGATCTTTCCACGCCCCGTCACCGATATGCTGCCATCCGGGTATCTCGGTAAAGACAAGGAGTCCCAGCTCATCGCACGCGCTGATGAAATGGTGGGACTGGGGATAATGGGAGGTCCTTACGGCATTAAGACACAGTTCTTCCTTGAGGATCCTTGCGTCCAGTTCCTGCTGGGACTTCGGCATGGCATATCCCACATAGGGGTAACTCTGGTGACGGTCCAGTCCGCGGATCTTTAGTCTCTTCCCGTTGAGATAGAAACCGTCCTTTTCGAACCGCGCTTCGCGGAATCCGACCTTTACCGTCTTTTCGTCACAGATCTCACCGTTCCTGAGCAGTTCGGTCTTCACAGTATACAAATAGGGATCGTCGACGCTCCAGCGGCAGATGTCCTGAAGCGTTTCTTCGAACGCGAAGGCGTTCCTGTCCTCCCTGTAGAAGGGCACTGTCAGCGCAGCAAGCCCGGACACCGGTTCCGCCCTGTTGAGGATCTGTTTTCCTTCCCTGTCGCAGACCTGCTGATGCAGGTACAGTCCATCCGTGTCGCCGCAGGAAAGGATGATCTCTGTCCTCAGAGTGCCGCCCTTCCCGCTACATTGCGGCTTCAGAAAAACATCTTCAAGGTAGCAGGGCTCCTTCACTTCCAGTTCCACTTCGCGGTACATGCCGCCGTAGGTCATGTAGTCGATGACGAAACCGAAAGGCGGTATGTTCTGCTCTTCCCTGGAATCGCAACGGGCAGCTATCCTGTTCTCCCCTGTATGTACGTAGGGAGCGATGTCCACGGAAAAAGCGGTATATCCGGTATGATGTTCACATACGAACACATCATTTACATAAACGTAGGCGGAATGGCCGACCGCGCCGAAAGTCAGCAGAAGGGCTTTGCCTTTCCATTCCTCCGGGACGGAGAGTTCCCTGCGGTAGCCAGCCTCCATCTGATAGACCGACTCATCAAAATAATCATAAGGCGTCTCTTTCACGGTGTGAGGCAGCCGGACCTTCTGAATGTCCTGCGAAGGGGCGCCTTTCAGGAAATCTTCCGACCATTTCTCGGTAAACTCCCATCCATCGTTGAGCAAGATCTTCTTATACATGATTCCTCCTGTACCGCATCTCCGGCAGCATATGATCCAATCCTATCTAAAAGTATAAGACGATTCCCCGTGTTGTGCAAACCGGTGCACAAGAAAGACGGCAGCCCCTAAAGGGACTGCCGTCCGGAATGATTCAGGATGTTCGCACCGACTGAGGATCAGTCCAGATTGCCGCCCTGAACAGCCGCGTCTCAGCTGTTTTCTACGATCGCAGTGATGGCTGCCTCGATTCCCTTCACGATGTCTTCCTTTGAGAGGGAAGCGGTGTTGGGTTTCTTGAGAGCCTGCTCATGCAGGAACGGGACGTGCATAAAGCCGCCGCGCATTCCCGGGAATTCCTTATTAATGTAGTAAAGAACTCCATACATCAGGTGGTTGCATACAAATGTACCTGCTGTGTAGGAAACGCTTGCAGGAATGCCTGCCTCTTTGATCTTCTCCACCATCGCTTTTACGGGCAGAGAGGTGAAATAAGCGTTCTCACCGTCTTCAAAGATCTTGGTATCAAGGGGCTGCTGTCCCTCATTGTCCGGGATCCTGGCGTCATTGAGATTGATCGCGACTCTCTCCGGGGTGAGACCAACGCGTCCGCCTGCCTGGCCGATGCAGAAGGTGACATCCGGTTTTTCGCGCTTCATCGCCTCATAGACCGTCTCAATGGATTTTCCGAAAACAGTGGGAACGATGCATTTTACGACTTCCGCTCCCGCAACGACATCCGAAACGGCCTCCACCGCCTTCTGAGCGGGGTTCACCGGCTCGCCGCCGAAAGGATCAAAAGCTGTCAATAAAATCTTCATCGGGTTCTTCCTTTCAGAGAAATGCCGCGCACAGATGCTCTATGCGCGGCAAAGCTATTACAAATTAGAATGCGAAGACATACATCAGGATGATGTGGATCACGAGCATGCACAGTGCAACCGGCAGCTGGCTCTTAATGATCGCATATTTGTTCTTAACTTCCAGCAATGCCGCAGGCATGATGTTGAAGTTTGCAGCCATCGGTGTGCAGAGGGTTCCGCAGTAACCTGCAGTCAGACCGAGAGCACCGACAACGACAGGGTTCGCTCCCTGCATGATCAGGAACGGGATACCGATACCGACTGTGATGACGGAGAATGCGGCAAATCCGTTGCCCATGATGATGGTGAAGAGAGCCATGGCTACGCAGTAAACGATGCAGGCCATGAGTTTATTTCCTTCCGGAACGATCGCCGCAACGCCGTTTGCGATAACGGTGCCGACACCTGCTGCTGTGAACAGGGAGCCGAGTGCAGAAAGAAGCTGGGGAAGGATACCTGTAGGACCAACGTTGTCCATAAGGCGGGTTCCATCAACGACCGCGTATTTGGGATCGGCCTTGGTCATCGCGAGGACGACGCAAAGAGCAACGAGACCTGCGAGGCAGATGGAGTTGTTGGCCGTGATCCAGCTGAGGGCCGGGACCTTGGAACCGAGCGTGGAGAGCACGACTGCGGAAAGGGCAAGGCTCAAAGCAGGGATAAAGATCTTGTAGCCGAATTTGTCAGCGCGCTCACGGACGACTTTCTGCTCCGGGACATCACTGGCGCTCTGTACGACGCCCTTGATTCCGGTCAGGACTGCCATCGCGACGATCGCAAGACCGACGATCCACTTCGGGATCCAGTTGCCGCAAATGAATGTGAAGGCAAGCAGGAACCAGAAAGCAGCGGTTGTACCCTTCTTCTGGGCACCGGGATCTCTCAGAGCTTTCACTCCGACGAGGATGAAGACCACACCGATAAGGGTGTAAAAGACTTCAGCTAAAATCTGTCCAAAGTTCATTTTGCACTCCTTTCTCCCGCGGTCTTCTCAAGCTGTTTGTCGAGAAGGATCGCGCGGACAGCGCCGACTACGACGGAGATGACAGCGATCGGGATAGACCAGGTCGCGATCTGCGCGGCGGTGACTTCATAGCCCTGCTCCACCAATGTGGAGACGATCAGCAATGTACCGGAAGCGCCCATGAAGCAGTTCTGGGCGAAGAAGTTACCATAGTTCTCTGCGCCGGCAGAAGCTCCGCGGATCGTGTCGGAAACTTCATCAGAGATTTCACCGTACTTCGCGGCTGCAGCACCTTCTGCCATCGGTACGACGACAGGACGTACGAACTGCGGGTGGCCGCCAAGACGGACGGAGAATGCAGCTGCCAGGGTACGGATCGCCTGATAGATCAGGATGACACGGCCGGTAGTCGCATTTTTGATACTGCGAATGAAGTCGATGGCCTTCTCTTTCAGACCATAGCGCTCGCAGATACCGATTGCAGGCAGAGTAAGAACGAACAAAGTCGCTGTTCTCTGGCTGACAAAGGAGGTTCCCAGTGTTGTAAGGATCTCCATTGGAGTCATTCCGGCTACCAGACCAGTGGCGATACCGGCGATGACTACGGTTGCGATCGTGTCGAATTTCAGTGCGAAGCCGATAACGACGATCACAACGCCGATGAGTTTAATGATTTCCATTCTCTCACTCCTTATATTATTTTATAATCCTCGCGTTTTCGCGTTGATTAACCAAGTTCGTCTGCATTCTTGATGCAGCTCATGTCCACGACGAAACTCACTTCCAGCACACGGGAGATGATCCGCTCCGTTTCGGTCCGATCCTTCCCTGTCAGCTTCATAAGTTCTTCAATGGACCAGGTGCTCTTCTTCAGCAGCGCTTTCGTATAGGTCCGGATCTCTCTGAGCATCTGAACGAGCACGATCGCGACCATCGCAAGAGGGAAACTGATCAGCGTTCTTCCGAGAGTGAACTCCAGGACGAAATGCCCTTCTCTCCAGAACAGGATGAACATCATGGCTATTGTGATCAGCCCGAGGAGCACCGAATAGAACAGGATATCCAGTCCCCCGGAACGGAACCGCGTGATGCGGATCGGCTTGTCAAAATCGTATACGGGAAGGACCTGTTTTTTTCCTGCCATGCTTCCTCCCTGCCACCCGGTCAGACCGGTTCATTGCGCATTTCAATGCAAGCATGCTTTAATGCGCTAAAAAGATATGATACAATATAGCATTGTTCGCGCAGAAAAGCAATGAAATTTGAATAAATTGTGAACGAGTGACAGATTGCATGTTCTTTTCACACAAGTTGTTGTATAACTTTAAGGCAAAAACATATCGGACGGGAGTCCGGAATCGAGGTTTTTTCTATGCATATTGAGACCGGTGTGTCGATCATAATGAACCGCTGGCTGGAAGCGGAAAGAGATGAGCTTATCCTCTTCGTCACGGATGAGGCCCATCAGCGGGAAGCGGAGGCCGTGGACCGCTGGGCGAGATCCAGCGATGCAGTGGTGAAGACCATCATGCTCAACTCCGCGGATGTTCAGGAGGGAATGGTCATCGAAGAACTGGAGGAGCAGTTCTGCCGGGCGAATGTCATCATCGGCGCCACGGACAACTCCTTTATCACCTCACCTGCTGTGAAGCACGCCACCGAGAAGGGCGTGCGCTTCCTCTCCCTGCCCTTATCCTGCACCGACGGCACCTCGCTCCTGGAGAACGATTTCATCGCCATGGACTGCAGGTGGGCCGCCAAAATGGGGAAAAAGCTGATCCGCGCCCTACGCAGATGCAAAACCGTGCACATCACCACAGAGCTGGGAACCGACCTGACTTTCCAGATCGCCGGAAGGAAGCCGGGGCTCTACAACGGCATGACCAACCGGCCCGGTCAGGTGAGCAGCACGAGCTTTGAAGTATATGTCGCTCCCCTGGAGCATGAGACCGAGGGAAAACTCGTTCTGGACGCATCCCTCGGATACATTGGCACACCTGATGAACCGATCCACATCGAGTTCCATGAGGGACGGCTCCACATCCTGGATGATCACAAGGACGCCATCCGTCTGAGGGACTACATCAATTCCTTCGAAGATGACACCATGTGGATCAACGGGGAACTCGGGATCGGCCTGAATGCCCTGTCCAAGTGCCGCGGCGTATCCTATATCGAGGATGAGTCCACCTATGGCACCTTCCATATCGGTATGGGGAGAAACATCACCCTGGGCGGTATACAGCAGGCTGCCGGTCATTTCGACATCGTCACCAACCGGCCGACCATATGGGCAGGAGATACCTGCATCATGAAGGACGGCATCATCCTATGAGGGAATGGTTTTCCCGGCTTGATGCCAGGTACGGAAACAGCGGATTCTGGCAATTCCTGAAATTCAACGTCGTCGGATGGTCGGTCTGTCTTCTGCAGCTCATCCTCGCCAATGCTCTGCCTTTTCTTTTTGACTCGCTGAAAGAGCCACTCCCAACATGGCTGCGGGTCATTTTTTCTGCAGAAGCCTTGTTTGACGGTCCATCCCCCTATGTGGTGAACGGAGCGGTGACCTGGGGCTATGTGCTTCCTTTCTTCCTCTCCAACGCCATTGCCAACATCTACGGATACTTTGTCAACGGGAAAGCTACATTCGAGGGAAAGGTCACCCGATCCGGATTCGTGATCTATATTTCCGTTCTAACCGGGCTGATCCTATTTTCCACCTGGCTGCAGGGAGCGGTCACTTCCTGCCTTGCTGCCACAGGTCTTGCTCCCTTGTCCCGCACGATCGCGGCCTACGCGGCGGGTCTCATCCAGCTGGCCGTGCTGTTCCCGCTGGAAAGATTCGTTATATTTAAAAAGTGAAGTATATGACCATATCGTAACTTTGTAATTCGAGGTTAATAAAGTTTTGAAAAAAGTAAGTATCATCGTACCGGTCTACAACGCGGAAAAAGTCATCGGAAGATGTGTGGAAAGCATCCTTTCCCAGGACTACACGGATCTGGAGGTCATTCTTGTTGACGACGGAAGCCGGGACAGTTCCCCGGAGATCCTGGACGATTTCGCGGCGAAGGATCCCCGCGTCCTGTGCATCCACAAGGAAAACGGCGGAGTTTCCGCTGCAAGGAATACCGGTCTTGACCGCGCAACGGGGGATTACATCCAGTTCTGTGACGCAGATGACTGGCTGGCTCCCGAAGCGACCAAGCTGCTGGTCCGCCGCGCGGAAGACAGCGCGGCCGACCTCGTTGTCGGCGATTTCTACCGGGTGGTGGGAGATAAAGTCTCCCGTAAGGGCTCCATAGAGAAAAAGGACATCCTCACCCTGCGCCAGTACGCGGATGAGATGCTTCTCTCCCCGGCAGATCTGTATTACGGTGTCCTCTGGAACAAACTGTACCGACGGGACATCATCGAACAGGACCGCGTCCGCATGGATCCTGAAGTCAGTTACAGTGAGGACATGATCTTCAACCTGGACTATCTGAAGCATGCGCAGACCGTAGCTGTTCTGGAAGCCGCCGTCTACTACTACGTCCTCACCGAGGGTTCCCTGGTACAGCAGAATCTGAACATCCAGTCCACCGTGCAGATGAAGACCACCGTCATCCGGTACTATGACCGGTTTTTCCGGGAGATCTTCCCTGACACGGAATACCAGCTGAGAAGGCCGCTCATATACTGGTACCTCCTGGCTGTAAGCACCGACTCGGTCAACCTCCCCGTTGTGTCCGACATCCGGGAACTCGGAGAGGAGAGCGGCGGAAAGCTCCTGCTGCCGGAGGACAGGCCTCTCACCTACGGGCTGGATCTCTACTACAGGCGCACTATGATCTCCCGGTACCTCAACACCGTTGCCCAGCAGCTCCACGTCGAACTGGATGAGGCATGGATCCTTTACTACCTGTTCAGCTGCGGGGGCTCCTGCTCCGAGGAGCAGCTGGAATCCTATACCGGATTCGGTGAGGCGAAGCTCCGTCTCCTCCTCGCGAAACTGGATCTGCGGAAACTGATCACCCTGGATACCAACGGAACGCTCAACCCCAGGGACGACCGCATCCGGCTGGCGGAAGGACCCGCCTCCTCCCTCCTGTCCCGGATGGAAGAGGACCTGGCCGTGCGTTTCTCAAAAGGAACAGACACACTGTAACACATACCTCAAAAATAATTAGCACTCTCTATTGACGAGTGCTAATTTTCGTGTTACAATGCATTCGAAAACAAGAGAAAAGGAGGCGGTCGATGCAATGAACGCTGAAAAATATACCGAAAAGACATTGGAGGCGATCCGGTCCGCACAGACGGTCTCTAAGGAATACGGCAGCCAGCAGATCGAGACAGAGCATCTGCTGCTCGCGCTCCTTACCCAGGACGGCGGCCTGATCCCCGAACTGATGAAAAAAATGAATCAGAACGTTCCCTCCCTGATCAGCCAGGCGGAGGAAATGTGCGGGCGGCTTCCCCGGGTATCCGGATCCGTCAGCGACATCTCCAACATCTATGTTTCCAGGAATGTGGAACAGATCCTGATGCAGGCGGAGAAAGCCGCGTCCAACATGAAGGATGACTACGTGTCCGTGGAACATGTGATGCTCTCCCTCATTGAGAACGCTGCAGGAGCCGTGAAACAGTTCCTTCAGAGGAACAACATCAACAGAGATTCCTTCCTTCAGGCGCTGTCTGAAGTGAGAGGAGGAACAAGAGTGACCAGCAACAACCCCGAGGACACCTATGATGTCCTGAAAAAATACGGCCAGGATCTGGTGTCCCTGGCGGAACAGCAGAAACTGGACCCGGTCATCGGAAGGGACAGCGAGATCCGCGATGTGATCCGCATCCTAACCAGAAAGACCAAGAACAACCCTGTACTGATCGGTGAACCCGGCGTAGGAAAGACCGCCATCGCGGAAGGACTCGCGCAGAGGATCGTCCGCGGAGACGTCCCCACTTCCCTGAAAGACCGCAGGATCTTCTCCCTGGACATGGGCGCCCTGATCGCCGGCGCGAAATTCCGCGGCGAATTCGAGGAGAGGCTGAAAGCAGTCCTGGCGGAGATCAAGCGCAGCGAAGGAAAGATCATCCTGTTCATCGATGAGCTGCACACCATCGTCGGAGCGGGCAAGACCGAAGGCAGCATGGATGCAGGCAACCTGCTCAAGCCTATGCTTGCAAGGGGCGAACTGCACTGTATCGGCGCCACCACCCTCGACGAATACCGTCAGTATGTGGAGAAGGATGCCGCCCTCGAAAGAAGGTTCCAGCCTGTAATGGTGGACGAGCCTACAGTGGAGGACGCCATCTCCATCCTCAGAGGACTGAAGGAAAGATATGAAGTCTTCCACGGCGTGAAGATCACCGACAGCGCACTGATCGCAGCTGCTGTCCTGTCCAACCGGTACATCTCCGACCGTTTCCTCCCCGATAAGGCCATCGACCTGGTGGATGAAGCCTGTGCCATGATCCGCACCGAGATGGACTCCATGCCGACCGAGATGGATGAGACCTCCCGCAAGATCATGCAGCTGGAGATCGAGGAAGCCGCTTTGAAGAAAGAGACGGACAAACTGTCCGCTTCCCATCTGGAGGAGATCCAGAAAGAGATCGCCCAGCTGAGAGAGCAGTTCAACGAGATGAAGGCGCGCTGGCAGAACGAAAAGAACTCCATAGGCGCCGTTCAGGAACTGAGGACCGCCATCGAACAGACCAACGCGGAGATCGACAAGGCGCAGCGTGAATATGACCTGAACAAGGCAGCGGAACTGAAATACGGAAAACTTCCTGAACTGCAGAAACGGCTGCAGGAAGAAGAGCAGAAGGCGGAAGAAGCCACAGGCAAGGCGGACAAACTGCTGCGCGACCGCGTCACCGATGAGGAGATCGCGGACGTGGTGTCCCGCTGGACCGGCATCCCCGTTTCAAAACTGCTGGAAGGCGAACGTGATAAGCTGCTGAGACTTCCGGAGACCCTCCACAAGAGAGTGATCGGGCAGGACGAAGCGGTGCAGAAAGTGGCGGATGCCATCCTCCGCTCCAGGGCGGGGATCCGCGACGAGAACCGTCCGATCGGTTCCTTCCTGTTCCTTGGCCCCACAGGCGTAGGTAAGACAGAGCTCGCCAAGGCTGTTGCGGAATCCCTGTTCGACGACGAGAAGAACATGGTCCGTATCGACATGAGTGAATACATGGAGAAATTCTCCGTATCCAGACTGATCGGAGCGCCTCCGGGATACGTCGGTTATGACGAAGGCGGCCAGCTCACGGAAGCAGTGAGAAGGAAACCCTACTGCGTCGTGCTGTTCGATGAGATCGAGAAGGCTCATCCGGATGTCTTCAACGTCCTTCTTCAGGTGCTTGATGACGGAAGGATCACCGACAGTCAGGGAAGAACGGTGGATTTCAAGAACACCATACTCATCATGACCTCCAACCTGGGAAGCGATATCTTGCTGGACGGCATCGAGAATGGAGAGATCCGGGAAGACGCGAGAAAACAGGTCGAAGCGCTGCTCAAGAGGACATTCCGTCCGGAATTCCTCAACCGTATCGACGAGACCGTATGTTACAAGCCTCTCACCGAGGACGAGATCGGACAGATCGCGGGACTTCAGCTGAACGCTCTCGCGAAACGTCTGGAGGAACGCCAGCTGAAACTGAGCGTGTCCGATGAAGCGAGAAAGCTCATCGTTCAGGAGGGATACGATCCCATCTACGGCGCACGGCCTCTCAAGAGATATCTGCAGTCCGCCGTCGAGACCGCCATTGCGAGATGCATCCTTCAGGATGACCCCGCCGCAGACTCCACCATCCTTCTGGACGCTGCGGACGGATCGATCACCGCAAAGATCGCCTAAACAGAACACTGTCCAAGGGACAGGCGAAAGCCTGTCCCTTTTGTCATGCCCTTTTCCGTATCCTTTTTCCCCCAGCGCAGGTTATAATGAGAAAAAAAGCAGGAGAAATCACTATGCAGACAGCCAAGATCGACCTTCACCTTCACCTGGACGGATCCCTGAACCTGAAATGGGCGTACGACAAAGCGCTGCAGCGGAACGCCATCGAGCCAGGGACGACCTTCGAGGAATTCTACAACATCGTGTATGCCAACAATCTGAAGGACCGTGCGCTGAGCATCCGCAAGTTTGAGCTCATGTGCGATGTCCTTCAGTACCGGGAGGATCTGTACGAGGCTACCTTTGACCTGGTCCATACCCTGTGGGATGAAGGCCTCATCTACGCGGAGATCCGCTTCGCCAGTCAGCAGCACACCAAATGCGGGCTCACACAGAAGGAAGCGCTCCAGGCAGTCATCGACGGCGCCGCCGATGCCATGGAACGGTTCCCCGGGATCCGCATCGGGATCATCAACTGCCTCATGCACAAGGGGGACAGCGCTGCCGTCAACGCCGCGGAAAATATGGAGACCGTGCTGGTGACCAAAGATCTCCTCGGAAAGGGAGCCGTTGGTCTGGATCTGGCCGGCTTTGAGAACAACACGGAGTATTCGGATTACGCGCCGCTTCTCGCCGTCGCTGCCCGGGAAGGGATCCCTTTCACCATGCATGCAGGTGAGATGGGGATCGGATCCCACATTCTGGACGCCATCCGGATGGGGGCAGACCGCATCGGTCACGGGGTGAACTGCGTGCAGGATCCGAAATATCTTGAAGCGATCCTGGAATACGGCATTCCGCTGGAAGTCTGTGTGTCCTCCAACGTGAAACGGGACCTGAACTACGCTGCCCACCCGATCCGGACCCTCATCGACAGCGGCGTCAAGGTGACCGTCAATACCGACAACCGCGTCTTCGCCCGCACCACCACTCCAAATGAGCACGCCCTGTTGCGCATGATCGGAGTAACGGAGGACCAGCTGATCCGCTGCACCTACAACGCCGCGGAAGCTGCATTCTGCGATCACGCTACAAAAGAATGGATCATGGAGCGGCTCGAAGAGGAATTTTCCCGCAGGTGAATGACTAACCAGCGCATTCTTGTGACTTCAGTCGTGAGTTAGCCGGTTTGTCTGTGCTATTAACTAACATTAAAGCAGTATAGATATTGTAGGTGAAGCCTCAAAAAATCTTTCCATTAAATCGAGTACTGTCCGTACTTTTGGACAGTGGTATTGCTATACTTGATTCAGTGTAATACCACTGGAGGCACTTTATTACACGGAAGGAAAGGAGGAGCGGTATGCGTACACAGGTAATGTACAGTCAGAAAATCAGGCAACACAGCGGGATCTTCAAGGATACCGTGAGGGCATACCGTGACGCTGTTTCCTTTTTTATTTCCGTATGTCTGAAGGAGTGGGAAGTCATCTCAGGGGAGACGGTACCCAAGCAAAGGATGACTCTGCTGGAGAAGATGACCCATCCGACAGAAAAGAGGCCGGAAGTACCGCATTGCTTTGACAGCTATGATCCCCGCTTCTACAAATTCCCCAGTTATCTCAGACGTGCTGCATGTATGGAGGCCATA
>Ga0256404_1003271_pt1 | contig 33481 bp, 20 predicted proteins | sample RumenRJG_01DNA_FD_185990 | JGI IMG/M metagenome (GOLD analysis project Ga0256404, IMG submission 185990) | Bovine rumen microbial communities from Lethbridge, Alberta, Canada - RJG_01 | ecosystem: Host-associated > Mammals > Digestive system > Stomach > Rumen | place: Canada: Alberta | collected...
TCGATAAGAGGTGCTACCATATTTCCGAAGAAGATGGCAAGCATCATACCCTCTGGGTATCCTGGGTTGAGAACACGTACTACAACAGCAATAGCTCCAATAAAGAAACCATAGAACCATTTACCTGTCTCTGTACGAGCAGAAGTAACTGGGTCGGTAGCCATGAAGACAGCACCGAAAGCAAAACCACCAAGAATGAGTTGTTCATACCATTCTATTGGACTCTGACCTGTTGCATGGAAAAGAGCAGCAACAAGACCACCACCGAGGAATGTGCTAAGCATAATCTTCCAGCTTGCAATGCCGCTACAAAGAAGAATAACTGCACCAATGGCAATAGCTATAACTGAAGTCTCACCGATAGAACCAGGAATAAGGCCTGTGAACATATCACAAAGGCTTGCTGTAGGAACAGCCCCCTGACCTATCTGACCAAGAGGAGTAGCCATAGTGAAAGCATCTGGGAGCTGATTACCAAAGCCTAATATAGCATCTTGAGACACCCATACGTTATCACCAGTCATCTTACTTGGATAAGAGAAGAAAAGGAACATACGTGTGAGAACAGCAACATTGAAGATGTTCATACCTGTTCCACCAAATATTTCCTTTCCAAATATTACAGCAAAAGCTATTGCAAGGACAAGAATCCAATAAGGTGTTGTAACAGGAATAATAAGAGGAATAATGATACCTGTCACAAGGTATCCTTCCTGGATTTCTTCATGCTTCCACTGTGCCCAGGCAAATTCAATTCCCAAACCAACTACATAGCTAACAATAACTTTTGGAAGGACTGCCAAGCAACCATAAGCAAAAACTTCCCAGAAAGAAGCGGTAGCAAGAGCATTGGCTGCCAAATAATTTTGATAGCCTACATTATACATACCGAACAACAATGCAGGAATCAATGCCACAACTACAGTAAACATGATTCTCTTCGAATCGATAGCATCATGGATTGAAGTTCCACTCTTGGCCGTTGTATTAGGCACATAGAGGAAAGTCTCGAACCCCTCAAATACGCTCTGGAAAGCATGAAACTTACCACCTTCTTCGAAGTTCGGCTTGATTTTATCTAAATAACTACGTAAACTCATAATTTAAGCGTTTTCCTTTCTTAATGTGTTAAGACCATCACGAACAATTTGCTGCAATGGCAACTTTGAAGAATCAACAAACTCAGCAAGAGCAAAGTCCTCAGGGCTAACCTCATAGATACCAAGAGCCTCCTGACGATCAATATCACCAGCAATAATAGCCTTTATAAGGTAACCTGCAAAGATATCCATAGGGAACACCTTATCGTATTCGCCACTCATAATCATATGACGCTCACCACCTTTAACACGTGCATCAAGATTATATTCTTTTTTCTTACCAAAAAGCCAACTGAAATATGTGCGGCTAACAGAGAACTGATTTGTACGCGGAGCTATCCAACCAAGAAGTTCATTAACATCATCACCCTCTGGAATAACAGTAATTTCACTAACATTAGCTCCAAGATAACCATCAAGCGAAGCCTTTTTTCCTGTGAGTGGATTACCATTAAGAATTCGAATATGTTCCTGACTCTTCAGATTTCCATCAAGAATGTTCTTAATAGGAGTACCTACTAGAACCTCAGTATAGCCCGGTTCGTTAACTTCATTACCTGCAACAGCAATCTTCTTACGCAAATCAACTTTTCCATCAAGGAAAAGGCGACCAAAGAATATAACTGCAGAAGGATCTACTGTCCAAACGACCTCACCTTTGTTTACAGGAGAAATGTGGTTAATCTGAACACCAACATTACCTGCTGGACAAGGTCCATCAAACACATTTACCTCTACATCCTTTGCATTAACAAGTGCCGAGGCGCTTTGCTTTGTTCCAATACCAAGATAAACTTTAGCAATCTTGCTCAATGCAGAAAGACCTGCCTGAAAAGCAGATTCGTTACCCCTTAATTCAATCTCAAAATCGCCCGCTAGTGGCTTGTCACGAAGAGCAGAAACAAAAATCGCCTTAGGCATTGTATCAGGAGTTGTTGATACTGCATAAGGCAACTGATTGATGTAGCCAAAGAGTCCTGCTTCAAGCAAGGATTTCTTTACAGTTTCGGCATCAAGGGAGTTAACATCCTTTTTACCAAAATCTACAAACTGCTGACTATCATCAGCCTTCACCTTTACGCAAAGCACTTTTCGACGATCTCCTCGTACAATAGCCGTTACCTGTCCGCTTACAGGAGAGGCGAAGCGTACATCTGGGCACAGCTTGTTTACAAACAAAGCATCGCCTGCTTTGACACAATCACCTTCATGGACTGCCAATTTTGGAGTTACTCCAGCGAAATCATCTGGAACGAGAGCATACTCGTCACCAAAAGCCACGCTAAGCTCCTTATCTTGAGCTTTGCCTTTTAGGTTAATGTCTAAGCCCTTACGCAACTTAATTACATTTGCCATAACTTAAATATATAACTGTTGAATAAAATTTTCCTTAAAATAAAACTGCTTTAACCTTAATATAATAATACCCGACTGCAAATATAGTGAAAAATTGACATAAAATAAAGAAAAACAAACGATAAATTTCCATTTGCCACAAAAAAGGATTAATTTTGCGGTAATTATTGAATAAGAAAAGAATAAAACATATTGTCAACGCTGTAATATGGCCTATTGTTGCCATATATTTTCTGCTCGTAATACTGCTGCAAACACCAGCAGTACAGGGGTATATTGGAAACATAGCAAGCAATTCTCTTGAAAAAAAATTAGGAACAATAGTAAGTATTGGTAAAATTAACATCGGACTCTTTAATAGAATAATTATAGATGATGTAATACTAAAGGACCAAAATAACAATAACTTGCTTAAAGCTGGTAGAATTTCAGCAAAATTTGATATTATTTCCATACTAGAAGGTAAAATATCACTCTCATCAGCACAACTCTTTGGATTAAAAATCAATGCATACAAAACAGACGCTAACACAAAGCCTAACTACCAATTTCTGCTTGATTCTCTTGCTTCTAAAAATCCTAACGATTCTTCCGTATTGAATCTCAACATAAACTCTCTGATTGTGCGAAACGGAAGTATCGCATACAACCAACTTGACACAAAAAGAAGCACAAGAGGTATTGACTTCAAACACATCAACGTTGACAATATCAGCGGACATTTTATTCTCAACAAAATCTCAGAAGATTCAGTAAACATAAGTATTAAATCGCTCAGTTTACACGAACAATCAGGATTAAAAATAAACAATATACATTTTAGTTTTTACGCAAACAATAAAAAAGCACAACTAAAAAACTTCATATTAGAATTACCTAATAGCGAAATCGCATTGGGCAATACTTTCATTGAATACGAAAAAGAAAGTGGAAAACTAATAGAAGCATCGGTAAGCTATGAAGCGGAACTAAAAAAGTCAGTTATAGTTCCTTCTGATTTTGCTTTTATAGATTATTCACTACAAAAATTCAACAACCCCATCAATCTATATGCTGAGATTAATGGAACGAGCACTTCATTAAGACTAAAACAATTAAAACTTACAACTAAATACACACAGTTGTTGTTAAATGGTTCTATTCGCAACTGGCAACTCAACCCAAGATGGTCAGCAAAGATAGAAAAGTTTAACATTTCATCCGAAGGAATCAAGTATATTTCCAATAACACCCCAAAGAACATAAAACTTCCAAAAGTTTTAACATCTATAGGCGACATTTCGTTCTTTGGACAAGTTGGAGGATATAATAAGGATTTTGCAACTACAGGTGTATTAAAAACAGGAGCAGGAAGCGCAAATTTAGCTCTTGGCAAACATATGTTCGATTACACTGCCCGCATAGTAACTTCAAATTTACAACTCAACAAAATACTCAACAACAACAAATTTGGTTCTATTGCAACAAAAATCAATATTGATGGAACTATAAAGAATGAGAAAAATATAAACCTAAAAGCAACAGGCGATATTTCTCATTTCGAATACAATGGATATTGTTACCACAACATCATTGTAAACGGCAATTTAAATAAAACAAATGCCAACATGGCATTCAACGGAATGATTGGTATTAACGACCCCAACGGAAAGATTTCTATAAAGGGTGAATTAAGCAAAAAACAAAATCTTTCCACAGCAAACATCATTGCGGAAGTTGATCGACTAAATATAAAAGCCATGAAACTATACAATAAGTTTCCTGGCAACAACATCAGCTTCAATATAAACGCAAATCTAAAAGGCACATCCATAAACAATACAATTGGCAATATACAAGTAACCAATTTAATTATTGCAGAAAAGGACTACAACTACGCCCTTAACAATATATCCATCAATTCTGGATTTGACCAAGGGCGTCACTTTGTAAATATGGAAAGCGACTTTGGTAGAGCAAATATTAAGGGCACTTTCGACTATTCGTCACTTGCACAAAGCATAGCTAATATATTAAGGAGTAAACTCCCTACTCTACCAGGACTTCCAGCATATAAGAAGTCAAACAATAATTTCGTACTCAACTTAGAGTTATCAAAAAGCGACTGGATACAAAAGCTTCTTGGTGTAAATTTCGAAGTAATGCAGCCAATTGCATTACACGGAGAAGTAAACGATAACGAAAAAGCTATCGACATAACAGCGTCGCTTCCAAGATTCAAATATAACGGCACAACATACGAATCGTTCGTTCGTATGAACACACCAAGCGACACTCTCACCACCGATATTCATATAAGACAAATCACCCCTACAAAGAACGACTTCTTATGGTACATTCATGCTAAGGCAGCAGACAATAAATTTCATTCCTCAATCAGTTGGGACAATCAAAGCAAGAACCTCTTCAAGGGACAATTAGTAAGTGATGCCAATTTCTACAAAACAGAAAAAGGTCAACCGGCTGCTCACATAAAAATTCTGCCATCAGATATTCTTGTAGGTGACACTGTGTGGAACATCAAGCCTGCAGATATTTCCTATTATGCTGACCATCTTAACATCAGCAACCTTTCCGTACAACACAAAAAGCAACATATTATTATTAACGGAACTGCAACAAAGAATAAAGAGGACAACATACAAGTAGATCTAAACGATGTGGATGTTAAGTACATCCTAAACCTTGTAAATTTCCACTCCGTAGATTTCAGCGGTCAAGCAAGCGGCAACGCAAGCATTTCATCAGTATTCTCAGATCCTCAGGCCGAAGCTAATCTTAGTGTACGAAATTTTAGATTTCAGGATGGAAGAATGGGAACGCTTGAAGCCAATGTCAATTATTGGAACGAAGAAGGACAGATTAACATCGATGCCTACACACATGATGAAGGTATGAAGAATACATTCATCAAAGGATATGTTTCACCTAAACATAACTCTATAGACCTCAACATAGATGCCGAAGGCACACGTCTTGAGTTTATTGAAGACTTCTGTGGTTCATTCATGAAGAATGTAGAAGCCACTGCAGCAGGAAACGTCAGAGTTTACGGTCCGCTTAACAATATCAATCTTACAGGAAAAGTTGTAGCCAATGGTCCCGTAACCATTTCAAGCTTAAATACAACATACGAAATGATCAATGATACAATATTGATTGTTCCTGACCATATCATCTTTCAACGCGATACAGTATATGACAGAAACAGCAATATCGGTATCCTATCTGGAAGTGTTGATCACAAACACTTAACCAACTTCAAGTTTTATCTCAACATTGAAGCAAAAAATCTTCTTGCATATGATACTCATGAGTTTGGCAACAACACATTCTACGGAACAGCTTACGCTACAGGCAATTGCACTATAGACGGAAGAAACGATGGTGAGGTACTTATAGACGTAAAGGCTACACCAGAAAAAGGCAGTCAAATAGTATATAATGCAGCGAGCAATACTGCATTGACGAACCAAGAGTTTATTCATTGGACTTCAAGAGATATTCCTACAGACAGCCTACATAAGAAGTCGATTAACGAAGATAACAAACTCAGTATTCCTACAAATCTTCATCTAAACCTTCTCATAAACATGACCCCAGACGCAACCCTTCGTTTGCTTATGGACCAACAATCTGGAGATTACATTGCACTAAACGGAAGCGGAGGGCTTCGTGCCACATATTATAATAAAGGAGGGTTCGATATATACGGAAGCTACCTCATTGATCATGGCACATATAAACTTACTATACAAAATGTGATTAAGAAAGAGTTCCTTTTCCAACAGGGCGGTTCAATTGTCTTTGGCGGTGATCCATATAACGCATCATTGCATTTAAAAGCAGTTCACAGTATAGCAGGTGTAAGCCTTAGCGATCTAAATATTGGACGAAGTTTCACCAACAACAACATACGAGTAAACTGTCTAATGGATATAACAGGAACCCCAAGTACTCCTAAAGTAGGGTTCGGACTCGACCTACCTACCATTAACGACGACGCAAAACAGATGATATTTAGTCTTATAAACAGCGAGGAAGAAATGAACCAACAGGTTCTATACCTCCTTGCCGTTGGACGTTTTTACACAACAGGAAATAACAATGCCAATATAAACGGAACACAACAATACAGCCAAACATCTTTGGCTATGCAGAGTATTATTAGTGGTACAGTCAGCCAACAAATAAATAGCGTACTAAGCAACGTTATAAACAACACTAATTGGAACTTTGGTGCCAATATATCTACTGGTGACGAAGGCTGGAACAATGCCGAATACGAAGGGGTACTTAGCGGACGCATGCTCAACAATCGCCTACTCTTTAATGGACAGTTCGGCTATCGCGACAACCCAAACGCAACAACAAGCTTTATAGGTGATTTTGATTTAAGATACCTCATTGTTCCAAATGGCAACTTTGCAATTAGAGTGTACAATCAAACAAACGACCGCTACTTCACACGTAATAGTTTGAACACACAAGGTATTGGTATAATTCTAAAAAAAGATTTCTTCAATATCAAAGACCTCTTTGGTATCAAAAGAACATCAAACAAGCCATCTACTTCTGATAAAAAAGAATAAAATAGTTAATATTCTATAAATTACAAGAAGTATTAGCTTCTACACGCGCGTTATAATTTATTTCTCTTTACCTTTGCAGCCGATTTTGAGATAGGCCTGAAGTGTGGGCCTACATATTAACATAAAGTCAAACTTTATTAATTTTTAAAATTTAATTAATTATTATGTCAGATTTCAAGAACGTTCAGCCATTAGCTGACTTCGATTGGGACGAGTTTGAGAATGGTTCAAGCTTGTCAGCAAGCAAGGAAGATCTTCAGAAGGCCTATGATGAGACCCTGAACAAGATTCAGGAGCACGAGGTTGTTGAAGGTACAGTAATCTCTGTTGATAAGAAAGAGGTTGTTGTAAACATCGGTTACAAGAGCGATGGTATCATCCCTGCATCAGAATTCCGTTACAACCCAGACCTCAAGATTGGTGACAAGGTTGAGGTTTACGTTGAAGACCAGGAAGACAAGAAGGGTCAGCTGGTACTTTCACACAAGAAGGCACGTCTGAGCCAGAGCTGGGAGAAGGTTAACGCTGCTCTCGAGAACGAGGAAGTTATTCAGGGTTACATCAAGTGCCGCACAAAGGGTGGTATGATTGTTGATGTATTCGGTATCGAGGCATTCCTCCCAGGTAGCCAGATTGACGTTCATCCTATACGCGACTACGATGTATTCGTAGGCAAGACTATGGAGTTCAAGGTTGTTAAGATCAACCAGGAGTTCCGTAATGTAGTTGTTTCTCACAAGGCTCTCATCGAGGCTGAGTTGGAAGCACAGAAGAAAGAAATTATCTCTCACCTTGAGAAGGGTCAGGTACTCGAGGGTACTGTTAAGAACATCACTTCTTACGGTGTATTCGTTGACCTCGGTGGTGTTGACGGACTTATCCATATCACAGACCTCTCTTGGGGCCGCGTAAGCGATCCACACGAGGTTGTTGCTCTCGATCAGAAGATCAACGTTGTTATCCTTGACTTCGATGAGGATAAGAAGCGTATCGCTCTTGGTTTGAAGCAGCTTACTCCACACCCATGGGATGCTCTCGAGGCAGACCTTAAGGTTGGTGACCACGTTAAGGGTAAAGTTGTTGTTATCGCTGACTACGGTGCATTCGTAGAGATCGCTCCTGGTGTAGAGGGTCTGATCCACGTATCAGAAATGTCTTGGAGCCAGCACTTGCGTTCTGCTCAGGAATTCATGCACGTTGGTGACGAGGTAGAGGCAGTTATCTTGACTCTCGACCGCGAGGAGCGTAAGATGAGCCTTGGTATCAAGCAGCTTAAGGAAGACCCATGGGAGACTATCGAGGTTAAATATCCTGTAGGCAGCAAGCACACAGCCAAAGTTCGCAACTTCACAAACTTCGGTATCTTCGTTGAGCTTGAGGAAGGTGTTGACGGACTCATTCACATCAGCGACCTCTCTTGGACTAAGAAGGTTAAGCATCCTTCAGAGTTCACACAGCAGGGTGCAGACATCGATGTAGTTGTTCTTGACATCGATAAGGAGAACCGTCGTCTTAGCCTCGGTCACAAGCAGCTCGAGGATAATCCTTGGGATGCTTACGAGAGTCTCTACACACCAGGTTCTGTACACGAAGGTAAGATTACAGAAGTTATGGACAAGGGTGCTGTTATCACTCTCAACGAGGGAGGTGAAGGTTTCGCTACTCCAAAGCATCTTGTTAAGCAGGATGGCACACAGGCTCAGCTTGGTGAGGAACTCTCATTCAAGGTTATCGAGTTTGTAAAAGAGACAAAGCGCATCATCCTTTCTCATAGCCGCACCTTCGAAGAGGGCAAAGACGAGGTTGTTAAGCCAGCACGTAAGCACACAGCTGCTAAGAAGAACGACGCTCCAGCTATCAACAACGTAGCTGCAGGTACTTCTCTTGGTGACCTTGATGTATTGGCTGACTTGAAAGCTAAGATGGAAAAAGGTGAGTAATTAGAAATTATCTCCTTTATATAATATAAAAGAGCTTGCTTAAAAAAGCAGGCTCTTTTTTTGGTTGTATCAATTTAATTCACTACCTTTGCACTTATAATTTTTAATACTCACGCGTTTCCATCCACGAAACGTATCCATTCAATTTATTTTTATACACTAACTATGTATAGTAAAGAAGAATTACTGTCTAATAGCGTAGAACAGCTTAAAGACATCGCCAAAACAATTGGTGCAGCTCTAACTTCTAAATTACGCAAAGAAGAAATAATATATGCCATCCTTGACAAGCAAGCTGAAGTTGAAGGAGATACAGCTCCCAAACGTCACCGCACGCGTATTGTCAAGAAAGACACAGACAGAGTATATAGCGTAAACGGCACGGATGGAGAAAACTTCGACTCTAAAAAGAATAAAATTCAAGCCAATGCTGATTCTCCTACCATTTTTAGTGAACAGGATATTGCAAATGCCGAGGAAGAATTAGCTGCTATACGAAAACATCGTGGACGCAAATCAAAAAAAGAACTTGAACTTATTGCCGCCGTTGAAGCAGCAAAAAAGATAAACAAAGCAGCAAATGAAGAAAAGCAGGAAGAAAGCCCTGCTGACGATTTTCGTGGCGGATATTCCGACGATAGAGCTGTTGCCGATGCCTCAGACTTCATTCCTGAGGCTGCTTTCGCTGCAGGCAACAACATGGATGATGACAACATAGACAGCGATGATCTTATCGCCAAGTTGCAGGCAAAGGTAAATGCACACAATGGCAATATAGAGGAAACAGATGAAGCTGACATCCAAGATAATGTATGGGCAGGTGACCCTGGAGATGGAACCGATTTCATAATTGTTCAAGACCTTCCTATAGAAGACCAAGGAGCAGTTCCTAACTTTGACATGTTTGATAATCCTACAACATTAGGCGCAACAGCATTAGAGCCTGCAGGATATCAAGCACCTACTCCCAATGTTCCTACTCCACAATACGATTTTTCAGACATAGTTACAGCAAACGGGGTTCTTGAAGTTATGCCTGACGGTTATGGTTTCCTTCGTTCAAGCGACTTCAACTATCTATCTTCACCTGATGACGTCTACGTTGCTGTAAATCAAATCAAGCGTTACGGTTTGAAAACAGGTGATGTTGTTCAGTGCCATGTACGCCCACCTCACGATGGCGAAAAATATTTTCCACTAACAAGTATAGATAAAATAAACGGACGTGCTCCAGAAGAAATTCGCGATCGCATTCCTTTCGAGCATCTTACCCCACTTTTCCCAGATGAGAAATTTACTCTCTGCGGCGATAGAACAACAACAAATCTTTCTACCCGTGTTGTCGATCTCTTTTCTCCTATCGGAAAAGGTCAACGTGCACTTATCGTAGCACAGCCTAAGACTGGTAAGACCATTCTTATGAAAGATATTGCTAACGCAATAGCAGCCAATCATCCTGAAGCTTACCTAATGATGCTTCTCATAGACGAACGTCCAGAAGAAGTTACCGACATGGCACGTACAGTAAATGCAGAGGTTATAGCTTCTACATTTGACGAGCCTGCCGAGCGACATGTAAAGATTGCTGGCATTGTTCTTGAGAAAGCAAAGCGCATGGTTGAATGTGGACATGATGTAGTTATATTCCTTGACTCTATTACCCGACTTGCAAGAGCTTACAACACCGTTAGCCCTGCCAGCGGTAAAGTTCTCACCGGTGGTGTCGATGCAAACGCGCTTCAAAAGCCTAAGCGTTTCTTTGGTGCAGCCCGCAACATTGAAGGTGGAGGTTCGCTAACCATCATCGCAACAGCCCTCATAGATACAGGTTCAAAGATGGATGAAGTTATATTCGAGGAATTCAAGGGTACAGGAAACATGGAACTTCAGCTTGATCGCAGCCTTAGCAATAAACGAATATTCCCTGCAGTCAATCTTGTTGCATCAAGTACACGTCGTGACGATCTGCTTCAGGACAAAACTACTCTTGATCGTATGTGGATCTTACGCAAGTATATCTCAGATATGAATCCAATAGAAGCAATGAACACTATTCACAATAGAATGGTAAATACCCGCAACAACGAGGAATTCTTGCTTTCTATGAATTCATAAAACATTGAAAGTTGAACGATGAACGTAATGCTAAAGCATCTACTAAAGGCAATTGCGTTCAACGTTCAACTTTCAAAATTACTTATTATTTACCAAATCGTTCATTAAGAAAATATCTGATTTCTTAATACCATTTTCTTCTAGAATAACTCTATCCCTATCGAAAATCGTCAACAAATCAATCTTCTCAATATTTTTCATAAGATAATTGCATAGCATATCAACAGCTGCATTTATATCATTTTGAAACCACAAGGCATAGCCTAAGTTCAAATAATCTTCTGATACTATGCCTCCTATTTTCATTATTCTATTATACAAAGACTCTGCCTCTATTGCCTTTCCCTGTCGTAAACAAGCCCATGCACGTGTACGCATTATAGCAACATCATCAGGATACTTAAAATCAAGTTCTGCCAATAAAGGCAATGCATTCTGAATATCTCCCGCCTCTACAAGTGAAGCCGCATTATTAAACAAATATTTTTTACTATCTGGATGATTCTCTCTCAAACGCTGATACAACTGAGCTGCTATCGAAGGCTTACCCGCCTTGAAATATACCTCAGCAGCAATATTAAGCAACTGTTCGTCACCAGTATGTTCTTCTATCACCGATTCAATATCCTTTATGGCCTCATCAAAATTTCCCAAATGAAGCATCACAGTAACATGAAGTTTTATACAGTCAATATCATCCTCACTATAAATCATATCTAGGATTTCGTCGGCATGGAAATAATCTCCATGTTTAATAAAGAAACGAGCCAACCCTATCAACAACTGCCTACATTTTTCAAGATACATATAAGGAGAAATTCGACCTATAAAAAATCCATATCCTTCAGTATTTACATTAAAAATATCTGTAAATTCAGCACGATCATAATGTAAACGAAAGAATCTGTAAAGATTCTGTAGATAGATTCGGCGAACAAAAGCAGCACTATCCTGCTCCAATAAATCAGAAGCCAAAGGTGTAATCTGTCCCCCTTCCATCATCTCACGATAATCTGACGGTATTTTATCTATTAGAGTATCTATAGCTATTGCCAAAGAATACTTATCAGAATCACAAAAAGGCCCATTTCCCAATAGCGTATCAACAATCTTTGAACCTTTTTTATATACCTCTCTCAAAGCTGGATGCTCCTTATAGAAAGGCATGAACCAATTGCACAAATCATTAAAGAAAGGAAAGCGCTTCATTTGAGAAAAGCCTCCGAAATAGATATCAGAACCACGTTTCTGCATATCCAGCATCTGCTTAAAACTCTTTTCCACTGCTTCCATATTTTTCTCATCAGCATCGGGATGCAGAATATCTTGAAGATGATCCTCTTCTTTCTCTTCTATTCCTAAACGTGTCATTCTGAGATTGTTATTTTTCATAAGATTAGGCATTATCTCCTTAGCAATCTCTTCGTTATCTTTCTCAGCTTCAGCACAGAAATATATTTGTTTCTGTAACTCATGCAATTCGAACATTACATCATCAGAATGCATAACACGTTCAAGTTCCTTACGAACAGGAAATAGCTCACAAATATCATCCTTTATTGCCATCACCCATCCCACAAGGGCACGCTGTCGCAATTCTTCACCTGAAGATTTTATAAATACGTTTAATAATGTCTTAAATTTAAAGAAATCAAAATAGTTTATTGTAGAAAGAGTGATAGCTGAGATTAATACCAAAGCATCATTAACATCGATAGTTGGACTTAACAACAGTTTAGTATAAAATTCACAATCATCACTACGCCATTGATATGAAACTAAAACATTGTCAAAAATGCAACTTATAGTCTCTTGATGTTGTTTAATCAACTGGGCACCACGCTCGTCCTTGTCTGATTCGATCCCAAGAGAAAGCATTGCATAATCCTGTACATATTCTTCAAGGATTCTGCGCACATCATCATTCTGAATACACTTACGATGGCTACGTCTGTATGCTCCTGCATATACGCCTGTTTCCATAAAGCGTTGATACTTTTCTATATCACAAACCATGTTCCACATAGAAGCCAATAACTGGGCACACATAGCTTCTCTACTAGTATCTTTATAGCCTTTGAGCATATAATCACGAATCAGACTATAATTACGCTCTATTTCTTCAAAACGTTCAGAAAGACTACCTATACTATGCTCCTGAATATATTTCCCAGTCTTACGGATAACAGCTCCTAAGTTTTTTGCTTTCAGGTCGTCAACAACCTTCAACAACAATTCGTTGTGATGATTCATAATCCAAAATCCTTAATCTTATTTATATCAGACTGCAATGGAGAAGAAGCATGCTTGAAAACTATCTTTGGTAAAGCCTTTACAGTTCTCTCATCGACTTTCATATATTTCTTTATCAATTCAGAATAAGCTTGTAAACCATTTTTATTGATAGAATCGCATGCTGCATTATAGATTCTGGTAAATTCTTTCAATTGTTTCTGTCGGTGAACATCCTTCATTTCATCTTCACGAAAAACAAAAACACCCAACTGAGCATTCATTCCACGACTGTCGGCAATTACATTATGCCCCATTAATCTGGCTTTAGTTGCCTGAGGCTCAGTAAGCCATAAAGCATCCATCTCATTATTAAGTAACATATGAAGACGTACATTCACGTTATTTATCTGAATGCGAAACACCTGAGCCTTGGTTTTCACAGTATCAAGAGTTTTATCTGTGAGAAAATCTGTTGCAGAAAAGCGAGTCATAGCAACCATCTTATCGCCAAGTTGATTCAGTTGCCTAATACGGGCCGTGCGATTAGCAATCAACTGCCAATAGCTATTGGTGGCCGAGAAATATCGCAAGGCTATACCTTTTTTCATCATCTTGTTTGCACGCACAAGGTCAGTAATACTTCCTTCCACCCTGTTTCTTATAATAGCTGTATCACAATCCATCTGCGATGCAAAGACGCGCAATCTAAGATCAAGCTTAGTACTATCATAAAGCATACCTTCTTTCATAAGATACACCGGCAAGCAGTCAAGAGTTGGCATCACGGCAACCTTTAACGCCAAAGAATCTTCTCTTGCCAAACGTAACCTTTCGGCTCTTGTAATACGCTTTTGTTCCTCATAGGATTTTCCACATGCAAAAAGCAAGGAAACACCGAGTAACAATAAAATATATGATTTTCTGATTTTCATTTTACAATGGGAATATACGTTATGCAAAAGTAATAAATAATTTTGTAACTCAAAAAAAACTTAGTACTTTTGTAAAAACAAGAAATAACACATAATGACAAAAGACAAGATTGCATACGTATGCAGCAATTGTGGACAAGAATCTGCCAAATGGATAGGAAAATGCCCCAGCTGTCATCAATGGAACACATTCAAGGAAATACGAATTTCCGCAGACACAGGTAGCATGGCTGCAAAAAATGCAGCACAGATGATTAGAAAAGCAGATACACATTCACATGCCCCCATACTTCTTAAAAACGTGTCTGCCCACGATGAACCACGCATCGATATGCACGATGGTGAATTCAACCGCGTCCTCGGGGGTGGTCTTGTACCTGGCAGTATAGTTCTTCTAGGTGGCGAACCTGGTATCGGGAAAAGTACCCTAACACTTCAAACCATTCTTAAAATGAAGGAACGTAGAATTCTCTATGTCAGCGGTGAAGAAAGTGTTCATCAACTAAAAATGCGTGCCGACCGTCTTTCTGTTGAACTACCTAACAATGTACAAGTCTTATGTGAAAATTCTCTCGAAGACATTTTCGACTGTATAAAAGATGTAAAACCAGAACTCGTTATTATAGACTCCATACAAACCATAGCCACCGCAGAAGTGGATTCATCAACAGGAAGTATCGCTCAGGTACGTGAATGTGCTACGGCTCTACTCCGCTTCGCCAAGTCAAGCTCTACACCAGTAATCCTCATTGGACATATAAACAAAGAAGGAAGTCTTGCCGGACCGAAAATTCTTGAACATATCGTAGATACCGTCATACAATTTGAAGGTGACCAACACTACATGTATCGAATACTACGTTCTATAAAAAACCGCTTTGGAAGCACATCAGAACTCGGTATATACGAAATGCAACAAAACGGATTGCGCGAAGTATCAAATCCATCTGAGCTTTTGCTCACACAAGACCACGAAGGACTTTCAGGCATAGCTATATCATCAGCCATCGAAGGCATACGCCCATTCCTTGTAGAAACCCAAGCACTCGTTTCATCTGCTGCCTATGGCACGCCACAACGTTCAGCTACAGGCTTCGATCAGCGCCGCCTCAACATGCTCCTCGCTGTACTCGAAAAACGAGTAGGCTTCAAGCTCATACAAAAAGACGTATTTCTTAATATAGCCGGTGGACTAAGAGTCACCGATATGGCAATGGACCTAAGCGTAATTGCAGCTGTACTATCAAGCAATGTAGACACCCCTATCGAACCAGGTTGGTGCATGGCAGGCGAAGTAGGCTTATCGGGCGAAGTGCGTCCTGTTGACCGTATTGAGCAACGAGTGGCTGAAGCTGAGAAATTAGGATTTCAGCACATGATAATTCCTCAATACAACCTCAAGGGATTCAACCACTCAAAATACAAAATAGAATTAGTACCAGTAAGAAAAGTTGAGGAAGCACTACGTGCCCTATTTGGATAATAAATAAAAGTTGTAATTCAAAATAAATTATATATGAAAGATTCTGCAATAATTGTAAGTGGAGGAATGGACTCTATTACCCTTCTATACGACAAAAAAGACGAGATAGCACTAGGCATATCGTTCGACTACGGAAGTAATCACAACGCAAAAGAGATACCATTTGCAAAGATGCATTGTGAACGTCTGGGGATAAAACACATTGTTATCAACCTTGATTTCATGCACCAATATTTCAAGAGTAGTCTTCTTGAGGGAGCCGACGCCATTCCTGAAGGAAACTATGCCGACGAGAATATGAAGTCAACCGTTGTACCATTTCGCAATGGCATCATGCTCTCCATAGCCATAGGCATTGCTGAAAGCAATAATCTAAAGAAAGTATTCATAGCCAATCACGGAGGCGACCACACTATCTATCCTGACTGCCGACCTGAATTCATAAAAGCCATTGACGAGGCTGCCACAACAGGAACCTATGTTAACGTACGTATTGAAGCTCCATATACAAACATCACTAAAACAGATATTGCACGCCGTGGAGCCGAGTTAGGTATCAACTTCGCAGAAACTTGGAGTTGCTATAAGGGAGGTGAAAAACATTGCGGTAAATGCGGAACATGCGTAGAGCGAAAAGAAGCTCTCGAACTAGCAGACGTTCCTGACCCAACAGAGTATGAGGAGTAATATATAAAAAGTATCAGATACCAATATTTCAGTTTTTTATATCCATAAAAAAGAGGGTATTAAAAACTGATAATATGATATCTGATATAGCTTTATAATACATTAGTATCCTGCAAGAGGGATACGTTCATCCTAAACGCATCCTAAGAGAATCCTAAAGCCTTTCCAAAATAAAAGTTATTTAACCAAGGACAATTATTAGTCATCTAAAACTGGCCATACGTTAAAACCACTATTACGAGCATATGTATCATTTTTTATACTACTACTTTCAAAACGTAAACGATGTCCTGAATTCGAACCAGATGGTCCAGATTTCCAATAATATCCGACAGTTCCAACCGCTTCAACCTTTGTTGCACTACTTCTCCAACCAAAACTAGGAAAAAAATATGCTTCCCCAGTTGTTGGAGCTAACTGATAAAAATAGCGGCCTTGTTGCCCAATAGTAGACTGCCAAAAAGAACGTCCTGAGTCTGTCCAACTTTGGGTTGCCCCAGAACATGGAATACGAAATCCAGCAGGACTTGGATCATAAATTGATTTTATTACAGGATTAACATTTATACTTGACACCGTATTACCTACATTCCAAAGTTCTAAGGAAGTATTGCCGTTACTAGAATTAAAATAGTGAGGATTACGTATCGTAACATCTATTGCAGTAGAACTTATTGTTCCAGGGGTAGTATATAAACCAAAAATGGGCTTGTTTACATTACCTAAGCCTGTCGATGGTCTGAGAGGATCTTTACGACCCCATTCATAATACGGAGCTGTATTTCCATAACTCATGGTTGCTGTCCCTAAATTATAGGATATTATAGCTTGCTTATTACTTTCTGCTTGTCTAATATGTAGATGAATAGTCGCTGTAGAAGAACTTGTTCGCGTTTCTGCATCACAAAAACCAAGAGGTACAGGAATCCACTGCTCTGTGACATCTGTTGCCATAATAGGGATAACCGAAGATATATCATAATCTGTAACCCAAATATGCCAACTCCACATGATATTAAGATCTTTATCACGAACTGCTAATATGCAGTTGCCTTGACATATGTTATCTTTTTTTACCTCAAATTCAATACTATGCTTGTTCGATGATAACCTTACAGATGGCGGATATACTAAATCTGGTGCATCCTGCCAAACAATAACAGCATCATATGGTTGGTATTTTGTATAAATATATGGACCTGAATAATCTCTAATATTTTCTCCTTGATAATCTACAAAACGATCACTATCATATGCAGAAACATTGGCAACTCCATTTTTTATTGCATTTCCCCATACAAGAGGAAAATAATGTTCCAGGTTGGCTAACCACATAACAATTAGCCGTTTCTCCTCCTGCAGCAAGATTTACGTTACTAACTACTGGCCTTAATCTAAGATTAGCAGTATGATTATTTATAGTTGGATCACTTAACGGTATCGCACCACCAAAAGAAATGTCATAATAAGTTGCTATTAATGATCCATCACTTGATTTTGTAAAATCTGTAACCGTATTTCCCTCATTTGTAAAAACAGTAGGATCATCATCTATTGTATATGATGCCACCCATGGAACCTCAACTTGAGAACCATAAAATGTCTGTTTGTAGCTTTGAACAGAATAATCAGAATTTCCTCCATCTCCATCAATATCAGTTTCAGAAGAAGATACTGATAGTATATAATTACTATTTGTATAAGATGTAGAAAGATAATAAGTTACAGAATATCCCATATCCCATTGGTCACCTTCGATATTTGCTTTTAATGTATGTTCTTCACCATCATTAATTGTTACTTCTAATGTTGCACCAACAGGAACAATTTGTGGTAGAAGCAAAAAAGCATATTTACCATCATTAATAATTTTATTACAATCGGTGACAGCGACATCAAAATCTGCGTTTAATTCAAAATCATTTGTAGCTGTTGAATAATTTTCCCATGCACCCATATTCAAATATGTACCTGCTCCATAATTATAATCAGCTTCACCATAAACACCTTTTATAGCTATCTTGGTGATAGTACAAGGGGCCATTTGATCCCCTACTGCAATTCTTACCGCAGTACATATATGTTTGAATTTTAAATATTTGATAGCATTATAATTGCCAGGAACATCAACACCACCGTCTTCATTTGTAGTTGCAACAAAAGCATCATCTTCGTTTACTAAGATATCGTTTTGATTAATAGCTTGAGTTGGTGTTACATAATGAAATTTTGGTTTACCTGCAGTAGACGCTATTGGTAAAGACGTTATCCCCGGTGCATTATATGGAGCATAAGCATAAAAAGCTAATTTTGAACCTGTCCCTGGCCAGAATTCATTGGTAGTCCAATTCGTACTTTTAAAAACACGTTCATTAACAACAAAAGGGGTAACAATAGAATAAGATGAAGCCCAAGTGAGTGACTGAGAATACTCATACACAAACAATCCATAATCATCATAGAAATCTGATGCCGTGATAAGGCGTCCTCTACTCGATTCATGATAATTAGTATTATTTTACCTACAATACCCGGTGCAGACGTAAAGCGCAAAAACATATCCCCCCGTGAACCTTGAATTCTAACAGTCCTCATTTGTGGTACCTGAGACCTAGATTTTGAAATATTTTGATTAGTAGAAGATTTTATTTGTTCAACATTTATGGCTGTAGAAATTTTGCTTATAATTTTATCATTATCTTGCTCCATAAATTCTTGAGTACACGAGCATAATACCAAAACAGTAATAGTAAATACCGCCTTGATAATACATAAATAATATTTAGATATCCATACATATTATATTTAAAGTTTTTTTAGCATTTTCCATATCAATTCCAATTAAAACAATTTGATAAAATGCGATTACACTAACTCTATTTTATTATATATTATATAGAACTGCTATTTTCTTATAAGAGCAAATATATATAATAAACTAATACATATATATCATATTAACATATATTTATATAAAAAAGTATATTTTTGGTAAAAAACAACAGTCCCCACACATCAGTAAACAATCCACATTCTAAGGTTGAAACAAGAATTGAACAAAGAGTGATTCCTGAGTGAATTGCGGCTATAAAAAAGCAAGAAATAAATAGGGCTCCTGCATAATGCACGGAGCCCTATTTATTTGCTAACAGAAAATAATCGTTGCAAAGATAGTGGATATTATGGAAATATGAAATCCTCATTTATAATGAAACTTTCAAAATTAAATATTTAATGCCCCGCAATGCGGACAACGTCCTTTGTGGACTAGTTTGGCACCACAGTTTCCACAAACATATTTTGACATGCTACAATTGTAATATCGGTCGAAAGCATAATAAATGTATAGGGCCAGCAATATATAACCAATGTAATAAAGAGTTGAAATACTGAACACAATATAGTTTACTGCACATACAGCTCCCAGACCGCAGAGATAAAGTAACGCATCAGCCTTACAAAGAAGATGCAGAGCGTCATCGACAGCAGCAAAGGCTATTATGATTATCGACCACACAGAAATGAGGAATATAGACAACAATGTGGGCACCGAGAATGGATTGAGCGTGGGATGATAATAGAAATGGCGCCACACTTCGGGTGCAAAAGTCTGGATGCTTGCATAGAAAGTGGCAGAGGCCGCAACAACCACAGCAAGAAGTGTAGGATAAACAGAGTCGATATCGTTGAAATGAACTATGCGAGCCTTGCGACGTGTAAAAGTGCGGGCAAGATAGCCTGCAGCTATGAAACTGATAACAATAAGGAATATTAAAAGGTGGGTATCAGAAAAAATGGAGATGAACTGCGAAATAGGGTCATCAGGAACAACATTAGGCAGAAGATCGGTTTCATGAATCCACCCTATCGTTGACTGATCACGAGCCACCTGAACCCATACGGAATCAATATCATCGGTGGGAAGCATACGGATATCGGCAACCACAAGATGATCGTGCTTATACACTTTCAGTGTATCAATAGGAAGATTTGACGCCACCTCCTCGGGCTGCTGATGCACCAGGGTGATAGAATCGGTTTTTACAACAAAATTGTAGTTCTTGGTGTAGTGATGTGAACTGCTGAAAGATATAGAGTCGAGCTGTCGTTCATTATACTCAAAAGCATCGTGAGTGTTAGACTGTTTCTGATGATAACATGAAGAAAGTGTCAGCAATAAACATAATGCCGACAACAACAAAACGATATGTGAACAACGCTTACTCTGCATAGATATTCATCTGACACTCTGAGCACTTGAACTCTAAACGGAAACGACGACCATCGCCAAGGATAATACTAAGAGGTTCACTCCATGTGGGACGCTTGCCACCACGCTTAACACAATATCCCAAACTGTAACGAATGCAATGACGACATTGCATGATGAGCGGGTTAGAAATAGGACTAAGCTCAAAAGCAGGCTTAATAGTGCGAAGCTGTGCCTTATCGTAGAAACTATGAGCAGCATCATTGCTGATATTATAGAGATAAGGATATGCCTTATATTCTGGCTGCCATGCCTGTACTGTAAAGTTCTCTGCACGTGGAACTGCATTGCGACGTTGAGCAGTGAAGTCGAAGCACTGACTTGTTAACTGCTGCCGAAGCTGACTCAACACACTTGAAGGGATGAAATAGCTGTCAGCACCATCAGCAATATCAATGCGCACACATTCGTAGATGGTGTTACCAAGCTTTGATAGCTGTTTTATAATATTGTCGTGCTGTGGGCGCTTGGCCTCCTGATGCTCAAACACCACTGCTGACGACAACTGCTGACTGCCATCAGCTAGACGCATATATAGAGAGAATCCATCAGGAGTGGCAGCAAAGGTTAGCACAACAGGTATAGTGCGATGAGCCGACTTAGCAGCAAGAGTCTTGGAAAATTCAACATCGTTGTTACGATAAAGTCCTACTCCTGGCTTAAGATTAGCAGGCATCTTTAAAGGGAAGAGACGATTACCTACTGCACGATTGATGCGGAAGCCTTCGAGTTCGTGATTATCATTAAAGAAACACAATCCATCACCATTGGCAAAACTAGCTGTACCCGCAACATTAAAACTGTCACGACGAATCTCTTTTACCTTGCCAACATATTCGCCCAAAGCCTTTGGGGTATCAAAGCTAGCAATATCAGGCTGACGTCCACGAAGGAAATAGGTGGTGTAGCCTCGGTTGAATGTTTTCTTGAGATTTGGAGTGAAAGTATAAGCAACATTGCCATAAGATGCACGCTGATAATCGTGAGGACGCTTGGCAATAAGTTCATTGAGACGCTGGCTATAGGCAGAAACAACATTCTTAACATAGTCAACCCCTTTAAGACGTCCCTCTATCTTGAATGCGCAAGCTCCTGCATCGGCAAGTTCCTCAAGATGTTCTATCTGGCACATGTCTTTTAACGACAGTAGATGTCGCTGGTGTTCTATCTCGCGTCCCTTGCTATCAACAAGGTCGAACTTCATGCGGCAGAACTGAGCACACTCTCCCCTATTGGCAGAACGCCCGAAACAATACTGCGAAGCATAACATATGCCTGAATAGCTCACACAGAGTGCTCCATGAATAAAAGCTTCAAGATCAACATCGGGATTCTTGACATGAATATCAGCAATCTCGTCTATAGATAGTTCACGAGCAAGAACTACTCGATCGCAACCTAACTTATGAAGCCATGCCACCTTTTCTGCTGTACGTGAGTCACATTGAGTTGAAGAATGTATCTCTGGGAAATGCTTTCCTTCATACTCCTTACGCAGGTCTACACAGTATTCAAGTATGCCCATATCTTGAATGAGCAGAGCATCAACACCAATCTCCACAAGTTGGCGAATAAGCTGCTTGGTGTCAGCAAGTTCATCGTTATATACAATGGTGTTCACTGTGACATGAACGGTAGCACCATACTGATGGGCATAGTTGCAAAGCTGATGAATATCATCAACGCTATTGCCTGCTGCCTGACGGGCACCAAACCTATCGGCACCTATATACACGGCATCGGCACCATGTTCGATGGCGGCAATACCAGTTTCAAGATTCTTTGCAGGTGCAAGCAATTCTAATTTTCTCATACCCTTACTTTATATCATCAATATTATATGGAGTTTCCTGATATACATAATAGTTGAGCCAATTGTTATAGAACAAGTTGGCAGCCGAACGCCACGTTACAAGCGGCTCATTGCTCGGATCGTCGTTAAGATAATAATGCTGTGGAACCTCAACATCATCACGTTTACCGAGATCGCGTTTATACTCTTTGTCAAGCGTATCCGGATTGTACTCAAGATGCCCAAGAATGTAGAATTCTCGTCCATCGCGTGACTCTACTATACTGACCCCTGCCTCTGGGGATTCTGCTATGATACGCAACTGAGGCACCCTTATAATGTCGTCCCTACGCACTTCGGTGTGACGACTATGAGGCATGTTAAATACGCTATCGAACCCACGGAAGATAGGCATTTGCTCATCAAGAGGAATTGTTGGAAACACACCAAACTTCTTTGTTGGAAGCTGATATTTTGGCACATCATAGAAATGATAGAGCGCAGCCATGGCTCCCCAGCACAGATAGAGTGTACTCTCTACATGAGTGCGTGCCCAGTCAAAAATATTATTTATCTCGTTCCAGTAGTCAACATTCTCGAAAGGAATGGTTTCAACAGGGGCACCTGTAACTATCATACCGTCAAACTTCTGCTTCATAAGCTCCTTGGAATCCTTATAGAACATCATCATGTGTTTGATGGGTGTATTCTTTGGAGTGTGAGTCTTGAGCTTCATAAAATAAACCTCCATCTGCAAAGGAGTGTTTGAAAGCAGACGAATAAGATCCGTTTCGGTAGTTATCTTCAACGGCATAAGATTGAGAATAACAATACGCAACGGGCGCACGTCCTGACTATGGGCGCGTGTCTCATCCATTACGAAAATATTCTCTTTCTTCAACAAATCGATGGCTGGAAGGCTATCGGGTAATCTTAACGGCATATTTTTTCCTTTCTTCACTATATAATCATGGCAAAGATACAAAGATTTCCTTATATAGTAAAGTTTCGTATTACTAAACTTTATCTCCTTCAAAAAAAATGGTGCTGATTTTTTTTCAGCACCATCTTTAATATTTTACCAAAGTTGCAAACGCTCGGTTTCTGGAATCCACATCTTGTCGCCCTTCTTAATGTTCCAAGCTTTATAGAAAGCATCAATATGTGGAAGAGCGCCATTTACACGCCACTCACCAAGTGAATGAGGATCAACCTTTACGCGGTTGCGTATTTCCTTCTCTGTGATGTTCTGTCCCCATACACCTGCATAAGCAAGGAAGAAACGCTGCTCAGGTGTGAAACCTTCCTTATTCTTGAGAGGTTTCTTAGCTGTAGCATTCTTAAATGCATTGAAAGAAACCTCAAGACCTCCGTGGTCAGCAAGGTTCTCACCAAGAGTGAACTTACCATTAGCGTGAAGACCTGGCAACACCTCAATAGCATCGAAGAAAGCAGCATACTGCTGAGCACGCTTGTCAAAGCCCTTAGCATCATCAGCTGTCCACCAATCGTGGAGCATACCATCAGCATCATACTGACGACCCTGATCATCAAATCCGTGAGTCATCTCATGACCAATAACAACACCGATAGCACCATAGTTGAATGCTTCATCAGCCTTAGGATCGAAGAATGGATACTGAAGGATACCTGCTGGGAAGCAGATCTCGTTTGTTGTTGGGTTGTAATAAGCATTAACAGTCTGAGGAGTCATAAACCACTCGTCCTTATCAACTGGCTTACCAGCCTTGTCGGCAATACTCTTGTCGTGAGCAAACTTGTGACATGCCTGAACATTCTCATAGAAGCTCTTAGAAGGATCAATAGTAAGAGCGCTATAATCGGTCCACTTATCTGGATAACCAACCTTTACATAGAACTTATCAAGCTTTTTGTGAGCATTAGCCTTAGTACTGTCGCTCATCCATGTCTGAGCATCGATACGCTGAGCAAGTGAAATCTGAAGATTCTTGATAAGTTCAACCATAATCTTCTTACTTGACTCTGGGAAATACTGCTTGCAATACATACGACCAAGAGCCTCACCCATAGCGCCCTGTACCATATTGGTAGCACGCTTCCAAAGAGGATAATCCTCCTGACGACCCGACATAGTTTTACCGAAGAAGTCGAAGTTTGCTTCACGAATCTCGTCTGTGAGCAAAGATGCAGAACTCTCAATAACATCCCACTCCATCAAAGCCTTTACCTCGTCAACAGTCTGCAAAGAAACAATCTTATCAAGACCAGCCATGAAGTTAGGCTGACCAACAACCATCTCCTGAATATACTTACTGTCAATACCCTCGGCATTAGCAAGCTGCTCCAATGGAATATTTGGATAGTTCTCCTGGAACTCCTTCAAGGTCATCTTGTTGTAGTTAGCCTGTGGATCACGAAGCTCTGTTCTACTCTTTGAGATAAGAGCAACAAGAGTTTCCTGCTTGAACACATCAGCAGCCTTCTGCTGTGCCTGAGCCTCAGAGAAGCCATAGAGTTGGAACATCTTAGCAATGTGCTTCTTGTAAGCCTCACGAATAGCAACAGTAGCTGCATCATTGTTTACGTAATAGTCTTTCTGTCCCAATGTGAGTCCACTCTGAACAACAGAGAATATATTCTGTGAAACATTCTTCTCATCAGCACCAAAATAGCAGCCATACTGAATACCATATCCCTTTGCAGAGTATTTCTCCTGAAGTTTGCGAAGTTCCTCTACTGTTGTAGCAGCTTCAATCTCATCAAGCAAAGGCTTTACAGGACTGATGCCAGCCTTGTTGCGACTATTCTGGTCGAGAGCCTGCTTGTAGAAATCAGAAAGTTTCTGCTCTATAGTACCAGCCTTGAATTTCTTCTTCTGAAGAGAAGTAAGGATGGTGTTGATACGCTTGTTATTATCTTCCTGCAATTGATCAAAACTACCAAAACGGCTGTAGGCAGCAGGAAGTGGATTGTTCTTCTGCCAACCACCTGTGGCAAACTGATAGAAGTCGTCCTGTGGGCGAACATTCTTGTTGAAATTCTTTTCATAAAGACCCGTCTTGTTCTGAGCCATACCCATAACAGGTACAGTAGCCATCATAACAATCGGAAGGATTTTCTTCATGTTCATGTTTTTATTTTTTAAGTTAACGGTTAATATATTCTCATTCGGCATCAACCTTGCAATTCTTCAAGTTTTTCGGAAAGAAGGAGCCAATTCTCGTTTTCCTTATCAAGAGTCTCCTTGGTTGAAGTGTATTCTGTTACGAGTTCCATGTTGGCAGCATTCTCTGGTTTCATAAAAAGCTCATCGAGTTCGCGCACACGCTTTTCCATTGACGCTATTCGTGCCTCAGACTCTTTAACGGCTTTCTCTGCCTTGCGAATTTTCTTCTGCAGCTCCTTATGCTCTGCATAGTTCTGCTTTGAAGGCTTAGGCTCTGCAGCAACCGCTTTTTCATTTGCTGTACTTGCTGACTGTTTTGTATTCTCGCCCAAAGCCTCGTGAATGGTTTCGGCATTATGAGCACGCAAATAATCATAAATACCTCCAAGATGCTCTTTTACCTGACCTCCAGCAAACTCATATACCTTGCTAACAAGTCCATCGAGGAACTCACGGTCGTGACTCACGATGATGGCTGTTCCTTCAAAGGCACGTATAGCCTCTTTAAGCACTTCCTTTGACGGAATATCAAGGTGGTTGGTTGGCTCATCAAGAATCAATAGGTTGACAGGTTCGAGCAACAGTTTTATCATCGCCAAACGACTACGCTCTCCTCCACTCAACACCTTGACCTTCTTCTCCGATGTTTCGCCACCAAACATGAATGCACCAAGAAGGTCATTGATTTTAAGACGCATATCACCAGTAGCCACCTGATCGATGGTGTCATAGATGCTAAGACTCTCGTCAAGCAACTGAGCCTGATTCTGGGCAAAATAACCAATCTGAACATTATGTCCTATCTTTAAACTACCAGTATATGGAATCTGCTCCATAATACACTTTACAAGTGTTGACTTTCCTTCACCATTTTTTCCAACAAAAGCAACCTTCTCACCTCGTTTAATAGTAAGAGTGACATGATCAAAAACAGTATGCTCACCATAGTCTTTTCTTACATCATCACAGATTACAGGATAGTCACCACTACGAAGACAAGGAGGGAACTTCAAGCGCATAGCACTGTTGTCAACCTCATCAACCTCAATAGGAACTATCTTCTCAAGCTGCTTGATGCGCTGCTGAACCTGAACAGCCTTAGTTGCCTGATAGCGGAAACGCTCAATAAAAGCCTTGATATCGGCTATTTCCTTCTGCTGATTCTGATAAGCACGAAGTTGCTGTTCACGACGTTCTTTTCGCAATACAAGATATTCATCGTATTTAACGCGATAATCCTCGGCGTGACCACATGTTATTTCAATAGTACGATTTGTTACATTATTAATAAACGCACGGTCGTGGCTCACAAGAACCACTGCTTTGGCACTTTGCTGCAAGAACTGTTCGAGCCATTGAATACTCTCAATATCCAAATGGTTGGTAGGCTCATCAAGAAGAAGCACATCAGGCTTGCGAAGAAGAATCTTAGCCAACTCGATACGCATGCGCCAACCACCAGAGAACTCTCGCGTAGGGCGATCAAAATCAGAACGATCAAAGCCGAGACCAGTAAGCGTACGCTCTATTTCAGCTTCATAATTATCGCCACCCATCATCATAAAATGCTCGTGTGCCTGAGTAAAAGCCTCAACAAGCTGCGCATACGAATCACTTTCATAATCTGTGCGGTCAGCCATCTCCTGCTGCATACAATCGAGTTCTAACTTGAGTTTGGTGCTATCAGCAAAAGCCTTGCGAGTTTCTTCTTTCACAGTAGTATCATCCTGTAGTTTCATAACCTGCGGAAGATAACCAATAGTGCACTCATTAGGAATAGACACAACACCAGAAGTGGGTTGCTGCAAACCACACAGAATTTTAAGCATGGTTGACTTTCCTGCACCATTCTTTCCTACAAGCGCTATACGATCTCCATCATTAACAACAAAACTAACATCGGTAAAAAGCGGCTTTACCCCGAATTCCACCTTTAAGCCTTCTACTGAAACCATTAATATTTTGATATCTAATTATATACAGAATGCAAAGATACAAAAAAGAATTTGGAATTTGGAATTTTGAATTACGAATTAGTCGCACTTCGTACAATGAAGAATTAAGTAATGATGACTTTATATAAAAATAAGGCTTTAAGAAGTTGGTGTCCATCCTACCAAATACGGATAGGGAGGCAAAAAAAAAGATCGCATTCGTAAGAACGCGATCTTTACTATGAGATAAACTCTTTTTTACTTTACCTTGTCAACAATAGCCTTGAAAGCCTCTGGATTGTTAACAGCGAGGTCAGCGAGGACCTTACGGTTAATCTCAATACCTGCCTTGTGCAGAGCACCCATGAGCTGTGAATAGCTCATATTCTCCAAACGAGCAGCAGCGTTGATACGCTGAATCCAAAGTGCGCGGAAGTTGCGCTTCTTGTTACGACGGTCACGATAAGCGTAGGTAAGACCCTTCTCCCAAGTGTTCTTAGCTACAGTCCAAACGTTCTTGCGAGCTCCATAATAACCTTTAGTGAGCTTCAGGATACGTGTTCTCTTTGCCTTAGAGGCAACGTGATTTACTGATCTTGGCATAGTTTTCTTTTAATTTAAAAGTTCGACTAAAAAGTTAATAATTAACGGAGGCAGAGCAAGTCGCGTACCTGCTTCATGTTTGTCTGATCAACAAGAGTCTGATGATCAAGATTTCTCTTCTGCTTCTTTGTCTTCTTAGTCAGAATGTGACTGTGATAAGCGTGATGACGCTTAATCTTACCTGTACCGGTGAATGTGAATCTCTTCTTTGCGCCGGAATTAGTCTTTACTTTTGGCATTTTTTTTATGTTTATTTATTATTAATACTGATGGCAACGCATATACCCGGCGTTACGCATCTTTCTTTTATCACGTTTATTCAGCTTCCTCAGCAAGCTTCTTCAAAGCATCACCGCCCTTGGCATTTGCTAGAATACTGTTCTTTTCTGCATTAGCCTCAGCTTCAGCCTTTTGAGCTGCCTTTGCTTCAGCCTCACGCTTCTCACGATCGAGTTTCTGCTGACTCTTCTTTACAACGCCAGCTTTCTTTGGTGCGAGATAAAGGAACATCTTCTTACCTTCAAGCTTAGGCATCTGCTCTACCTTACCATACTCTTCCAAATCATTAGCAAAACGAAGAAGAAGAACTTCTCCCTGCTCCTTGAAAAGAATTGAGCGGCCACGGAAGAACACATAAGCACGAACCTTGTTTCCTGCGTTTAGGAATTCCATACCATGCTTCAGTTTGAACTGGTAGTCGTGCTCATCGGTCTGAGGTCCAAAACGGATTTCCTTAACTTCAACCTTCACCTGCTTCTGTTTCATCTCCTTCTGATGCTTCTTCTGCTGATAAAGGAACTTTGAATAATCGATGAGGCGACATACTGGTGGCTGAGCATTTGGAGAAATTTCTACAAGATCAACTCCCTCCTGATGAGCCAAGTCTAAAGCTTTACGCGTAGGCATTACTTCAGAGTTGCCTTCTGATACAACACGAACCTCACGTGCACGAATCTGTTCGTTTACACGGTACTGGTTCTTTAATTTGTTTTTGTCATTCTTCATTAACTATTCAAATGTCTGTTTTGAAATTATTTTTTACGAAATATCCTATTTCGGATAATCGGGTGCAAAAATACGAAAAAGTCCGGAATAAAACAAAATTATTCCAGACTTTTTATCATTTTTATTGCATTATATTACAACTAATTAGTCGTTAGCAACTTCTAACTGCTTTGCAACGGCATCTTTGATACGCTGAGCAAACTCTTCCATCTTCATGGTTGCCTGCTCACCGCCACCCTGCTCACGCATAGAAACAAGACCTTCTGCAGCCTCTTTCTCACCAACAATGACCATGTAAGGAACACGCTTCAACTCGTTATCACGAATCTTGCGACCTACCTTTTCGTTGCGATCGTCAATATATGCACGAACATCCATAGTGTCAAAATAACTCTTAACCTTTCTTGCATAGTCGTTATACTTCTCTGAAATAGGAAGAATAGCAACCTGATCAGGTGTAAGCCACAATGGGAAATGTCCTGCTGTGTGCTCAATAAGAACAGCTGCAAAACGCTCGAGCGAACCGAATGGCGCACGGTGAATCATCACAGGAGTCTTCTTTGAGTTGTCTTCTGCAGTGTACTCAAGTTTGAAGCGCTGTGGCAAGTTGTAGTCAACCTGAATTGTACCCAACTGCCAACGACGGCCGATAGCATCCTTTACCATGAAGTCGAGCTTAGGACCATAGAATGCAGCTTCGCCCTCTTCCTCGCGAGCCTTGAGTCCTTTCTCCTTACAAGCCTCACGGATAGCATTCTGACTCTCTTCCCAGTTCTCGTCAGAACCGATATATTTCTCGGTGTCTTTAGGGTCACGCAGAGAGATCTGTGCTTCGTAGTTCTCGAATCCGAAGATCTTGAACACCTTAAGGATGATATCGATAATATTCTCGAACTCAGCCTTTACCTGATCAGGACGAACGAAGATATGTGCATCGTCCTGAGTAAATGTACGTACACGAGTAAGTCCGTGAAGTTCTCCACTCTTCTCATAACGTGCTACAGTACCAAACTCAGCAATACGCAAAGGAAGATCCTTGTAAGAACGTGGCTTACGAGAATAAATCTCACAATGATGAGGACAGTTCATTGGCTTAAGCATATAAACCTCATCCTCCTCAGGTGTTTCGATTGGCTGGAAAGCATCCTTGCCATAGTGTGCCCAGTGACCAGAGGTGATATAAAGGTTCTTACTACCAATTCCAGGTGTGATAACCTCCTGATAGTTGTAAGGCTTAAGCATTTTACGCAGCAAATCCTGCAAACGTAAACGAAGCTGAGTACCCTTTGGCAACCAAATAGGAAGGCCTTTACCAACGCGATCAGAGAACATAAAAAGTTCCATCTCCTTACCAATCTTACGATGGTCGCGCTTCTTTGCCTCTTCAAGCATCACGAGATACTCGTCAAGCATCTTCTTCTTTGGGAAACTGATACCGTAGATACGAGTCATCTGTTCACGCTTAGCATCACCACGCCAGAAAGCACCAGCAACACTTGTGATCTTAACTGCCTTAATGCAGCCTGTTGATGTGAGGTGAGGACCAGCACAGAGGTCGGTAAAATTGCCCTGTGTATATGTTGTGATGGTACCATCCTCAAGATCTTGAGAGATGTGTTCCACCTTATACTGCTGACCATCAGCCTCAAATTCCTTGATAGCATCAGCCTTAGCAACCTCACGGCGAACAACAGCCTCATCCTTCTTGGCGAGTTCCATCATCTTTGCTTCAATCTTAGGGAAATCATTCTCTGAGATTACCTGACCTTCAGCAGGCATCACGTCATAGAAGAATCCATTCTCGATAGCAGGACCGAATCCGAACTGGATACCAGGATAAAGTTCCTTTAAAGCCTCAGCCAACAAGTGCGCTGAAGTGTGCCAGAAAGTGTGCTTACCCTGCTCGTCTTCAAACTTATATAGAGCAATGGTAGAGTCCTCATTGATAGGACGATTCAGTTCTACTGTTTCACCATTAACACCGCAAGATACAACGTTGCGAGCGAGAGCCGGTGAAATACTCTCGGCGATTTGAAAGCCAGTTACGCCCTGTTCATATTCACGAACAGAACCGTCTGGAAATGTGATTTTAACCATATTACAAATTAGTTTTATTTAATCGATGACAAAAGTAACACTTATTTTTGAGATAGGATAACGTTTATACAAAAATTATTTATTTTCCTGGAAGTGTTTCATAACAGCATAGGCATTGTAAAGTCCCAATTCGCCAGCCTTGCTCAAGTCGCTAAGCCCACCCTCTTTGTCGTTATCAAATATTCTTGTCAAGCCGCGGTTGTAATATGCTTCGGCAAAGGAGGCATTCTTCTGTATGGCTCTATTATAATAAGGTATAGCCTGAGCATAATCGTTGACCGAAGCATACAGACTGCCTAAATTATATAGAATAATGCTGTTATCGGCATCAAGTTCAAGAGCCTTTTTAAAGTCTTCAATAGCCTTGTGTAGAATTATCTGATTGTCCATATTACCCACACCTGAGGTATAAGACATCATCAAAGCCTGACAGACTCCACGCTGCCAATAACCTAGCATAGAAGTACTATCTATAGCAACATAGTCAGAAAGGTCGTTAATAGCATCATTATAGTCATGAACAACAGACTGAGCCACAGCACGTTGCAGCAGATAATCACATGCTTTATCTATGATGTGCGTACTTGATATTCTCGCAGAAAGCGTATCAATAAGAGCAAACAATTTCTTCGACTCTTTGGCATCAAGTTTAGCTTGATGACATGATAGATAAAACACCGAAAGAGGTTTGTTACTTACATTAAATTCATCAATGCTATTATCGGTAAGATTATATTCCTTAATACCATTCTTATATGGATAATAAGAAATGGCAAACATTGGCATGAGTTCAATATCGACCTTGCGATTCTGCACATTACCACGATATTCGTTTTTGTATTGAGGTGTTGAAACATCATCATCAAGAACAACCCAACGGTCGTATTTTTCAACATCAACATCACTCATCTTGCGAACCTGGCGCAACTTTGCCTTGCTCCATCTTTGCTGCACACCAAGATGTTTATCCATCTGAGCCTTGAATACACGAAATTCATCGAGTTCTGCTTTTGCCGTCATCCCAAGTCGACGATAACATTTGGCACGAGCAAGCAGACCTGTCCAGAAGTTAGGAAACTTACCTATAACCCGCGTGTAATCACGGATCGCATCCTTATAACTACCTGTTTTATCTAACAGAATTGCACGGTTATAAAGAGCAAGAAGATTATCTGGCTCAAGTCTGAGCACAAAATTAAAATCTTGTATAGCACGGTTGTCGTCACCAAGATTCTGTCTTAACAATCCTCTGTTGTAGTGTGCCAGAAAGTTGTTAGGATCCATATCTATAGCCTTATCATAGTCGTTCATGGCTCCACGCAATCGATTAAGATTTACACGTACCATAGCTCTATAGGCATAGTTGTTTACCACATTGGGGGTATAATGAATAGCCTTGGTGAAGGCATCCTCGGCTGTTTTCCATGATTTGCGTTGCATATTAAGTCTACCTACTATCGACCACAGGTTACCATCGTATGGATTCACCTTCAACGTGCGTTCAAGCCAACGCGAAGCATTTACTGTATCGTTGGCATTAAGATATATCTCGGTCATCAAGCCATAGGCGTTAGGAAAATCGGGCCACCTATTTATAATATATTGCAACTGACAGCGACACGAATCGGCTTCCTTGTTCTTGTAGTAGGCATAGGCCCGATTGAACCAATAACCTTTGTCGTCAGGATAAAGTCTCAATGCCTTGTCGTAGTCGGCAATAGCATCAGCATATCGTTTCAAGTTGATGCGTACCTCGGCACGCCCGCTAAAGATTTGATGAACATAAGGATTAAGACCTATGGCTTTAGAAAGGTCGTTGTCGGCGCCTACAAAATCACCAAGCAATTCCTTAGCTATACCTCGATAAAACCACGGGCGATACAGATAAGGTTTACTGGCTATAATATTGTTGAAATGCTGGATAGCTACAACATAATCACTATTATCCATAGCTATCTGTCCCGACAAGAGCAGTCGGTCGGTATTATACTGTGCCTTTAGGCCCATTACCGACAAAACAAAAATCACAACTGCTACAAGTCTGCGAGACATTTCTCTTTATTCTTTTTATTTGCGTACCGCCTTTGTGCGGTAGCTACATTGGAATTTTCCTTTCAGCAAATTTTTCAGTTTGCTTTGTATAATCTGCTTACGGAAAGGTGTAAGATGATCAATATACATTTTTCCTTCGA
>Ga0256404_1003272_pt1 | contig 33480 bp, 24 predicted proteins | sample RumenRJG_01DNA_FD_185990 | JGI IMG/M metagenome (GOLD analysis project Ga0256404, IMG submission 185990) | Bovine rumen microbial communities from Lethbridge, Alberta, Canada - RJG_01 | ecosystem: Host-associated > Mammals > Digestive system > Stomach > Rumen | place: Canada: Alberta | collected...
CCGATTTGAACGCACAGTTAACTGTGCGTTCAAATCGAACCAATAACCGTCCTATGCGTCCTCTTAAATGGCTTTCGCCTATCGAATTCTTTCATGCTCACTGTACAATATGATTGACAAACTTACAACTCCGGAACTATATCCGGAGTTTTTTCATTCTGATCCTTCCTGAGCCTTTGCAAGACGGCGGCATTTACAATAACGAACGATGCCGAATATATTAACTATTATAACAACTTGAATAAAGAATAAGATAATTCCAAAGCATTTAAAGCGGTCCTCCCCCGGAGGATTGAAATAGTCGCTGAATGTATCTATGCACAACAGAGTGATTATGCCAATATTTGGAATATTCAGAACGAGCATCTTCCACAATGCCGATTTATAGTTCTTAGGAGTTATCGAAGTTACAACAATTAAATATATATTAAAAAATATAAAATCAAGAACAAACAGGCGGAATACCCACTTTGAAATAAAGTTGTCTATTCTTGCGGTTCGTATGCCTTCAACACTGTTTTCTTTATAGTTATACGCAAGCTTGCTCCAATAATAATTCCTGTCCTCGATAGTAAGCGTGAATTCCGGCGAAACTTTAAGCAGTTCACCGTTCCCGTCAAAAACCGCTATCTTTATCGTATCGTTTTGCTTAACACTTTCATAATCGTTTGAAATATACTGTATTTTATGCCAGCCGTCCGGCACGTTCTTATTATTATCAGCATCAGCAGATGTAGACGTTTCATTGTCTTTTACAAGATAGCTGATCTTTGCCCCTTCTGGAAGTCCATAAGTAGCACAATCTACATTCGATTGACACCCCGTCAGCAGACACAGCATAAGAAGCGAAAGAAATATAAATATCAGTTTCTTTTTCATAGCACCATCTCCCTACACAGGCGGTTACGAAATTTTTAATCATGATCCGGCGGAGCGATACGAGCATCAATTTCTGAAAGCCTTTTTTTACGGCATTTCAGGTATCTTTGTACTCCGATAAAATTCAGAAGAAAAAACACGCAAAACTCGAAGCAAAACGTGAACTTTTCATCATTTTCAAATCCGTTAGGAGGTGAATAATACTTGCTGAACGCCTCCACAAACGCGCAGGCAACAGATACAATCGCTGGAATATTCAGCAATATTGCGATAAACGGATAATCCTTGCTGCCGTTGGGCGACAATGCAAGTATAAAAATTGATAGCAGCACCAGAGTGTAAAAAGAAATAACTCCGGACATAGTATGTATTGAATTGAGTCTTGTACTCAGTAGATCGACTTTGACTCCGGTTATCCGATTTTCGTCATAATTATAAACTTTTTCACTCCAGTAATAATTCTTCCCCTCGAAACGCAAAGAAAACTCCGGAGAAATTTTGTATATTTTCCCGTCCTTGTCTATCACTGCTACCCGGACTGAATCGTACTCACTGGCATAGTGCCTTCCGCCGACCTCGATATTATAAACGCCGTGCCAGTCATCCTCATTGTATTCCCCGAGCTCAGTCCCCTTCCATTCATCCGGAGTTTTTAGTTCGGGAGTTCTTACAAGATAGTTTAACCTCGTGCCCTCGGGCAAGCCCTCTGTCTCCATACTCTGTTCATTAGTTCTGCATCCTGTCAGCAGAAATATAATCGTGACTGGAAGGAAGAGCAAAAGAAGCCGCTTTTTCACTCCTACCATCTCCTTTTTTCCTGATTATAGCACAGTTGCAGGCAGTTTACAAGAAAATATCCGGATATTAACAAAGCTGTAAATAAATGTAACAATTCGGCGGTATACTGTGATTTAATCTGATTTAAGAAGCCTTTGTATCTATTGCACAATCAGGACTTATTTTCATTGTCAATTTGGCACAAATCGCCGGTTTTGTATATTTCCTGTAAAATTTCTTATTATAATATTGACTTTGACGCAAAAAAGGTATAAAATCATTTTGTCAGATGTTGACACATTATCTATTTTTGGAAGAGGCAATTTTCTATGGATGGTATCGTCTATACTACTGACTTCTGGCTGGCTGTTTCAGCTGTTATCGCACTTGCGGCTACTAACAGCAAGATCGGCAAATCAGCTTTCAGAAGTTCATCAAAGAACAAGCGCTGCAAAAAAGAAGATAAAAATGACTAAGACTGTTTTCAGGATCTAAGGCATGATGTGCAGTATGTGTGAATCACACGTAAATGATACTGTCACAATACTGTTCCCGCTGTTTATGAGGTCAACTCCTCGCACAAAAACAGCGAAACTATAATCATTACCGATAATGCTCCGGATGAGTCTGAGTTACGTGCTGCAATTGAAAAGAACGTTTACAGGGTGTTGAGCGTGACCTCAGAACCCTACGAAAAGCAAGGCTTTTCATTATTTAAAAAGAAATGAGACAAAGCGAATGCCTCCCATATGGGAGGCATTTTCATTTATATAGTAGGTTTTTCGTGCTTCATTTTCTCAACTTTCGTGAAGAGTTCCCTGAGCTTATTCAGACCTATCGTGAGGTATCTCATGCACGGCTCTGCTACGATCGAGAAATTGATGCAAAGGAGTACACATCTTGGTGACATTGCTGATATGTCAAAGAATCCGCTTACAAATACCATTGAGAATACAAGTCCGACTGCACAGAATATCCACAGCCACATTTTGTAAACATCAAGCGGTTTACTTATCTCGTAAACGATCATCAATCCGACTATACTCAGCAGAATCGTAGAGGAGGTTGCAATATCAGCCGCTGTAACGCCGAATATGTCGCCGTAGTATAGCATCGCAGCAATAATGATCGTATCGGTTATACCAGCCGGCAGTGCTTTTAGCAGTACGTTAGTCATAAAGCGTCCCTTGATTAGCTGCTTGTTGGGCATCTGTGAAAGGAACAATCCCGGGATACCGATAGTGAACAGACTTATAAGCGTTATCTGCGAAGGCTTCAGCGGATAAGCTATACCGAAACCGATAGTCAGTATTGAAAGAATAAGTGAGAAGATGTTCTTTACAAGGAAAAGGCTTCCTGAACGTTCAAGGTTATTAACTACCTTTCGTCCTTCGAGAACGACTTCCGGCATCTTTGAGAAGTCTGATTCAAGGAGTACAAGCTGCGAAGCCTGAGCAGCTGCATCACTTCCCGAAGCCATAGCAACTGAACAGTCAGCATCCTTGAGTGCAAGAACATCGTTTACACCGTCACCGGTCATAGCAACTGTCTTGCCGTTGCGCTTGAGTGCCTGCACGAATTTTCGCTTCTGATCGGGAGTTACTCTTCCGAATACTGTATACCTCATTATCGCATCGTTGATAGAATCATCGGTAATGAGTGTTGAAGCATCAACGTAGTCCGCTGCGTGTTTGATACCTGCCTGCTTTGCGACCTCGGATACTGTTACCGGATTATCGCCGGATATTACCTTTATCGCTACGCCCTGCTCGGCAAAATATCTGAATGTATCCGGAGCATCCTTACGTATCGGATTTGTAAGGATTATGAAGCAAACCGGAGTTACAGGCTCTGAAAGTGCTTTACCGTCCGGTCTGCCGTTATATTTGCCGAATGCAAGAACTCGATAGCCCTTTCGGCTGTTGTTTTCGATGGTATTGCGATACCTGTCGAATTCATCTCGGAGCACGAACTCAGGTGCGCCGAGAACATAAGCGCCGGATTCAAATACTACACTGCTGTATTTGAACTCAGAAGAGAATCCCGAATGAGACAGAACATTCTGACCTGCCGGTCTTTTGAAGTAGTTCTTTACTGCTCGCATAGTCTCATTATCCGCTGACTGTGCTGCTGCAAAGTCACTGATAAGACCTTTTATATCGTCCTCTGTGATGCTCTCATCGGCAGGAACTACTGAATGTACCTGCATAGCATTCTCAGTGATAGTGCCCGTCTTGTCAACGCACAGAACATCGACTCGTGCAAGTGTTTCGATACATTTCATGTCGTGGATGAGTACCTTCTGATACGCAAGTCTCATCGCACTGACAGCCATTGTCGTGCTGGCAATGAGGAAAAGTCCCTCGGGTATCATACCGATAACAGCTGCGACCATTGAACGTATGCTGTCCTTGAAAGGCATATCATTGTAAATGTACTGCTGCCAGAACATCAGTCCGCCGATCGGGATGATGATTATACCCGCTAATTTTACTATTCGGTTGAGCGATCTTATCATTTCAGACTGCTCACCTTTTTTGCTTCTCTTTGCCTGTAAAGTGAGCTTGGATATATAGGAATCCTTGCCGACCTTTTCAAGCCTTGCGTGACATGATCCTGAAACTATATAGCTTCCCGACATGAGCTTATCGCCCGGCTTTTTTGCGATCTCGTCAGCTTCACCGGTCAGCAGCGACTCGTTTACCGAAGCATTGCCGCTTATTACCCGCGCATCCGCGCTTATCTGATTTCCGGCACCGAATACCGCAATATCGTCAAGAACAAGCTCCTTCGACGGAACTGTTATCTGCTCACCGTTTCGTATTACCGTAGTCACCGGAGCGTTCAGCACCGTCAGGCGTTCAAGTACCTTCTTCGACTTCATTTCCTGTACGATACCGATAAGCGAGTTTGCCATGATGATAGGTATGAACGAAAGATCACGCCAGCATCCGACTGCTATTAGAAATCCGGCAAGCACTACAAACAGAAAATTGAAATAAGTGAAGGTATTCTCAGCGATTATCTCACGAGTTGTTTTTGAAGGTGATTCGACCGGCTTATTGTAAAGTCCCTGAGACATACGCAGTTCAACCTGCTCAGTGGTAAGTCCAACGTCAGTATCAGCCTTGAATCGCTCAACATTCTCGACCGATTCAACCAATTCCTTTCTTTTCTTCATTAACTAAATCCTCACAATCTGCCATTTTGCCTTTAAACAAGCAAAGTAATAAATAATCATAACATTAATTATATCATATTCCGGAACATTTTTCAATAAGAAGCAGCAACGAAGTGTGATAGTTTGATGAAAATATTGTCACCCATTTTAAAATTTCGGGTTGACAAGTGCTTGTGTCTGTGATATAATATTATCGTTGCAACAAGTTAATAACCTATTTTTCAAGGAGGTATAGTCTTGACTCAGACAGCTGACAATATCCGGAATCACTCACCATTCACTCTGCGCGAAATGATACTCTGCGCTATGATGACCGCTCTCATGGTCGTGTGTGCGTGGATAAGCATACCAACGCAAGTACCTTTCACTCTTCAGACCTTCGCTGTGTTCTGTACTGTTTTCCTGCTCGGCGGACGAAGCAGTTTCTTTTCGATACTCACATACATAATGCTCGGAGCTGTCGGGATACCTGTATTTTCAGGTATGAAGGGCGGTATCGGCGTACTTTTCGGTGTGACCGGCGGATATATACTTGGTTTCCTGTTCATTGCCCTTATATACTGGGGCGTTCAGAAAGTTTTCGGTGACCATATGGTAACAAATATCGCCGCTGCACTTATCGGACTTCTTGTATGCTACGCTTTTGGCACTGCATGGTTCATACACGTTTATACTGATGCTATCAGTATCCATAAGGTGCTGAAGATCTGCGTTATACCATTTATTGTACCGGATCTCGCAAAGCTTGCCTTCGCCTATGTACTTACTTCAAAAGTGAAAAAACAGATTGCTGACAAATAAAATATGCCTGAGGAGTAAAGCACTCTCCTGCGGAATCGTGCAAAAAAATACCGAGCCCATTATCCGGGCTCGGTATTCCACTTTTTACGCTAAGGAGATATTTTTAACTGCCTCAGGCATTTTCATTTCCAGTGGTTAAGAGTTGGCAGCATCTGTGTGAAATAGGCTCTTGCCTGCTCCGGCGGGAACTGCTCGCTGGACATATGCTCAACAAGGAAATCCGTTAGCTGTTCTAACGAGGTATATGCAAATTTACCGTCATTATAGCACCATTTGCAGTATTCCTCATTAAATCCGCCGTCCGGTTCACGGCTGATAGAACTGTCGTCCTCAAGAGGCATTCCGCAGCACTGGCAGACAAGCTTTCGCGGAGAACCGAGAAGCGTATTAATTGAAACGTCAAACAACTTTGAGAGAATTTTCAAAGTCTCAGTATTCGGGACTGTTTCTCCGTTCTCCCAGCGGGATACCGCCTGACGTGTAACAAATACCTTTTCAGCGAGTTCTTCCTGTGATAAGCCCTTTTTATTCCGCAGTTCAAGTATTACTTCTTTTGTTTGCATTATTATCACCTCAACTATAATATATCACATACCACGCTGAAATTCAAGCAACTGTCTGTTGCTCTTTGAAGTATCGGTCATACAGTTTCCTTAACTCTCAGGAACTCCCTTATATCTTCTAACATCGCTGACGCTGTATTTCTTCCTATACGATACACCTCTCTGAGGACATCAGGATCATGCTCGACATGATTTACCGGCAGTTTCTGTTCCGGCGCTATAATAAGCGCTCTGCCGTCTGCTTCTGCCTCTGAGACATATCCAAGCTCAGCATTGTACATTTTATGTCTACGCTTGGCGGCTTTCACGAATTCAGGGTATTTCCGCATCATAACTTTCATAAGATCCGCTGATCTTGAAGGCTTCTTTACGTAGCCGCGCGGCTGTGTGAGTACAACTATATTGCGCTCGTAGCCGTTCTTCTCCATAAATCTGAGCGGTATCGAATCTGAAATACCGCCGTCGAGAAGCTTGCGCCCTTCAAGTTCAACTATCCTCGAAACGAGCGGCATTGAAGCCGAAGCCCTCATCCACTCAAGCATTGAATCGTCAGCTTTTCGGCATCTGTGGTATACAGGCTTGCCAGTCGTTACATCAGTGCAGACAAGATAGAAAGCCTCCGGCGATTCCTCGAATGTTTTGAAATCAAACAGATCGAGCTTTTTCGGGATCTCATGGTAACAGAATTCTGCACCGAACATATCGCCTGTCCTTATAAACGAGCGCCAGCTGCAATACCTCTTATCTCTTGAAAAGCGAGTGTTATAGCGTATCGCTCTTCTTGGCTGGTGTGATTTATAATTGCAGCCGAAAGCAGCTCCGGCTGATACGCCAATTATCCCATCGAATTCTATGCCGTTTTCCATCATAACGTCGATAACTCCGGCGGTAAAGAGTCCTCGCATAGCACCGCCTTCAAGAACAAGTCCGTTTTTCATGCTGCCCTCCAAAAGAATTTATATTAACATTATATTACATTTTTTACGAAATGTCAATCGCAAAATATAAAGCTGCCGGGACAAAAATGCCCCGGCAGTGTCTTATTACTGAAAATCCATGAAATATATGAGATCTGACCCCATCAGTGATGAATAGGAAAGATACCATTTCCCTTCCTTTTCTACAAAAGAGACACTGTTTCCGGTGAAGCTCTTTCCGTTGGTATCATCGTTGTAGATCATATACTGGCAGGTAAATGACTTTGTATAATCCGTTCCGAGTGATTTGTTGTAATCTTCAAGCACCTCAGGATCAATATCGGAAAGATCATCCATCGTGACCTTGAACGACCACTTGTCACTCGCATCAGTTGCGTAGTATTCCATGATCTTGCGGACGTTGTCCATAGAAGCTTCGATCGCTTTGATGACTGCCGCCTTACGGAAGGCTTCATCAGGCGAGATACCGTTCAGCTGAGGCTCGATAAGCTTGTTATAGCCTTCTATCTCGTCAATACAGAAGAGCGAGTATACGGTCTCAGCGTCGTGGTCAAGGTATGCCTGATAGAATTTCTGGGCGAGTTCAAGACAATCACTGCTCTCTTCTGCGCGTTTTTCTTCAGATTCAGTGGTTTTCTGTTCCTCTCCAGTAGTTTCCTCCGTTGATCCGGTTGAAGCTTCAGAAGATACAGCAGTTGAAGAAGCCGCAGCAGTTGTTGAATTGACCTCAGTTGCTGATACAGCAGTTGTCTCAGCAGAAGCCGCTGAAGTCTCTTCGCTGCCGGAGCTGCTGTTCTTGCTGCATCCTGCCAATAGTACCGCTGCTGTACAAAGAATAAGGGAAATTGCGTGTCTGTGCATTATCAATAGTCCTTCTTCTTTCCGCAAAGCTTGCAAGTTTTGCCTATCATTTTGAAATCACCGCCGCAGTACTGACACTTGTTATCAGCCTTTCTCTGCTCTACTACCATATTCTGGTATGCCGGGAACATTTTAAGGTTATCAACAAGTCCTACCCATGTAACGTTAAGAAGCTTCGGACAGTCTGTGAAAGGCGTTGTAATAGTCTTTACTGTGGAAGGTATCTTTATGGATTCAAGGCTTGTACATCCGCTGAAATCGCCGATAGTCTGAACGCCCTCAGGGATATTGATAGCCTTGAGGTTTGTACAGCCTCTGAAACCGTCAACATGGGTAACGCTGTAAGGAACAGCAACAGTTCTGAGCGAAACGCAGTCCTTGAATGCGAATTCCCCGATAGTCTTGACAGTCTTGGAAATGGTGAGGTTTGAAAGGTTAGTACAGCCTGAGAATGCGTTGTTCTCAATCGCAGTAACGCCGTCCGGTATCTCGATAGTCTCGATCTTTTCGCATCCGGCAAAGGCATATTTTCCGAGGACCTTGAGCGTATTCGGCAGCCATATCTCCTCAAGACTCTTACAGCCTGAAAATGCGAATGCGCGTATTTCGGTTATGCGGTTTGGCATTTCTACCTTTGCAAGGCTTTCGCACTCTGCAAAGGTACAATCAGCGATAGATGTAACTGTATTCGGAAGAAGAATGCTCTTGAGACTGGTACATCCTCTGAATGCCCATTCACCGATAGATATTACATTTACCGGAATGTTGATCGATTCAAGTGCAGAACAGTTTCTGAAAGCATATCCGCCGATCTTGGTAACTGTCTGCGGAAGTGTTATCGACTTGATAGTTGCACAGTCCTCGAAAGCATTATCAGCTATCTCACGTACACCCTGAGGTATTTCGAGATGTTCTGCCTTGCCTGTATATTTTTCAAGTATGTCATACTTCATAACGAAGTTTGAACTGATAGGCTGTTTCTGTGCAGGCTTTGGAGCTTCCTTGACCTCGGCTGGCTTTGGAGCTTCCTTGACCTCGGCTGGCTTTGGTGCTTCCTTGACCTCAACTGGCTTCGGAGCTTCCTTGACCTCGGCTGGCTTTGGAGCTTCCTTGACCTCGGCTGGCTTTGGAACTTCCTTGACCTCGGCTGGCTTCGGTGCTTCCTTGACCTCGGCTGGCTTCGGAGCTTCCTTGACCTCTGCTGGCTTCGGTGCTTCCTTGACCTCAGCTGGCTTCGGAGTTTCCTTGACCTCGGCTGGCTTTGGTGCTTCCTTGACCTCGGCAGGCTTCGGTGCTTCCTTGACCTCGGCTGGCTTCGGTGCTTCCTTGACCTCAGCTGGCTTTAGTGCTTCCTTAACCTCGACTGGCTTCGGTGCCTCCTTGACTTCAGCAGGCTTCGGTGCCTCCTTTACCTCAGTCAGCTTCGGTGTTTCCTTGACCTCAGCAGGCTTCGGTGCCTCCTTCACCTTTACCTCGACCTTTTTACCCTCGCCGTGCTGCGATTCATTGTAAAAAGCTATCGCCTTGTCCACTATGAACGGCTTTTTACAGAATTTGCAGATCCAAGCATCTTCGGTATCGTTTACCTTCACACGCTTCTTACATTTGTAACATTTTGCAAAAACATATGCCATATTTTTACCCTCCATTTTTATGTCGCTATTATTACACTAATTATACATTAAATTTACTCTTTAGTCAACAATATTTCAGTATTTTCGGTACTATCCAAGCAACTTTTGTTAAATTTCAATAAAAACAGCGGCTGCTTTTATACAGCCGCCGCAAAATCATATCTTTGTAATATCTACAAGTTCAACATCATTGATAGTACGTCCGGATTCAAGCACCTTCACAAGCGATTTTGCCGTATCTATCGCTGTAAGACTGCATATCGAACGCTCGATAGATTTTCTTCGCATCTTTACACTGTCTCGCTCCGGCAGACGTCCCTTAGCAGAGGTCGAGATAACATAGTGTATCTTTCCGCTGTCGAGAAGAGTTTCAACATTAGGCTCACCGTCCGAGATCTTACGAACAAGGTTTGCTGCGATCATATTTCTGTGGAGTACGCTCTGAGTACCCGATGTTGCATAGAGTTCAAAGCCCATTCTTTCAAGCTTATCAGCTATCGGCAGAAGCTCTCTCTTATCCGAATCACGTACTGAAAGAAGCACTCCGCCCTCGCGCTTGAGGTCAAATCCAGCCGCGATAAGTCCTTTGAGCAGTGCGTCCTCAAGATTTCTTCCGATACCAAGACACTCACCGGTAGACTTCATCTCAGGTCCGAGCATAGTATCAACGTCTGTAAGCTTCTCGAAGCTGAATACAGGTACCTTTACCGCAACATAGTCGCCAGCCGGGTAAAGACCGCTCTCATAGCCCATGTCCCTGAGCTTTTCGCCGAACATTATCCTTGTAGCGATGTCTACCATCGGTATGCCGGTCACCTTGCTGATATAAGGCACTGTACGCGACGAACGCGGATTTACCTCAATAACGAATACCTCGTGATTATACACAACGTACTGGATATTAACAAGTCCGATAACATTGAGTTCCTTTGCGAGCAGGCGTGTATACTCAACGATTATACGCTTTATGCGCTCTGAGAGGTGCTGTGCAGGATAGATCGAGATAGAGTCGCCTGAGTGTACACCGGCGCGCTCGATATGCTCCATAATTCCGGGGATAAGGAAGTCCTCGCCATCGCAGATAGCATCGACCTCGACCTCTGTACCCATCATATACTTGTCTATAAGCACAGGATTCTCGATGTTGTGGCTCATAATGATGCCCATATACTCCTTTACGTCCGCATCGGAATGAGCTATTATCATATTCTGTCCGCCAAGAACATAAGATGGTCTGAGGAGTACCGGATATCCGAGATCCTGAGCAGCCTTCAGAGCCTCCTCGGTGTTCATTACTGTATGACCAGCCGGACGTGGTATGCCGCACTTTTCAAGCACTTCGTCAAAACGCTCTCTGTCCTCGGCAGCGTCGATCATATCAGCGGAAGTACCAAGTATCTTAACCCCCATATCCGAAAGGTGGCGTGTAAGCTTGATAGCAGTCTGTCCGCCGAACTGCACCACAACGCCGTAAGGCTGCTCGGTCTCGATTATGGACTCAACGTCCTCTTTGGTGAGCGGATCGAAGTAGAGACGGTCGCCGGTATCGAAGTCAGTGGAGACGGTCTCAGGATTGTTGTTGCAGATAACAGCTTCATAGCCAAGCTGTTTCAGAGTCCAGACGCAGTGAACTGAGCAGTAGTCGAACTCGATACCCTGTCCGATACGTATAGGACCTGAGCCGAAAACGATGACCTTCTTTTTACCCTTGTCGGTACGCTCTATGAACTGCTTTGCCTCATTCTCACTGTCAAATGTGGAGTAGAAGTAAGGAGTTTCAGCCTTGAACTCGCCGGCACAGGTATCTACCATTTTGTACACTGCGGATCTGTGCATCGGACACTTCTGTCCGGAAATACGCTCGATAGTGCTGTCAAGGTAGCCGTACTGCTTTGCGATGCTGTACTTTTCCTCTGTGAGTTCAGAGCCGTCAGCGAGCCACTTTTCGAGTTCAACAAGGTTCAGAAGCTTATAAAGGAACCAGTTGTCGATCATAGTTATCTCGTGTATCTCTTCCGGAGTTATACCGCGTTTGAGAGCCTCAAATACGCAGAATGAACGCTCATCGTCAATGACATGGAGCTTCTCGCGTATCTCCTCAGTGGTAAGCTTTTCAAGCTTCTTGAGGTTCATGGTATCAAGTCCGAGCTCGATAGAACGTACAGCCTTCATCATAGCCTGTTCAAAGCTTGTACCGATAGCCATTACCTCACCGGTAGCCTTCATCTGTGTACCGAGATTGCGCTTAGCGTAAACGAATTTATCGAATGCCCATTTCGGGAACTTGATTACTACATAGTCGAGTGCAGGCTCGAAGCAGGCATAGGTCTTACCTGTTACCTGATTGATTATCTCATCGAGAGTATATCCGATAGCTATTTTTGCAGCAGTCTTTGCGATCGGGTAGCCGGTAGCCTTTGAAGCAAGTGCCGATGAACGCGATACACGCGGATTTACCTCGATAACTGCGTACTGGAAGCTTGTCGGATGAAGTGCGAACTGACAGTTGCAGCCGCCCTCTACCTTGAGTTCCTTGATAATGTTTATAGCTGCTGTTCTGAGCATCTGATACTCTCTGTCGCTGAGAGTTACAGCAGGTGCGATAACGATACTGTCACCGGTATGTACGCCGACCGGATCGAAGTTCTCCATAGAGCATACGGTAATTACATTGCCCTTTGCATCACGGATTACCTCGAACTCTATCTCCTTCCAGCCGCTGATACACTTCTCAACGAGTATCTGGGTTATAGGTGAAAGTCTGAGACCATTTGTTGCGATGTCGCGGAGCTCCTCCTCGTTCTGAGCGATACCGCCGCCGGTTCCGCCGAGAGTGAATGCAGGACGCACAATCACAGGATAGTGTATCACCTGTGCGAAGTCAACAGCGTCCTCGACTGTCTCGACTACCTTTGAAGGAATGACCGGTTCGCCGATCTTTTCCATAGTATCCTTGAAAGCCTGTCTGTCCTCAGCCTTATGGATAGTAAGCGGATCAGCGCCGAGGAGCTTCACATTATGCGAATCAAGGAAGCCTTCCTCAGCGAGCTGCATGGAAAGTGTAAGACCTGTCTGACCGCCAAGCGTGGACAGAAGGCTATCCGGCTTTTCGATCTCGATTATACGCTTTACAACATCAAGTGTAAGCGGTTCGATGTAGACCTTATCAGCCATAGCCTTGTCGGTCATGATAGTTGCAGGGTTGGAGTTGACAAGAACGACCTCAAGACCTTCCTGCTTGAGGGCACGGCAAGCCTGAGTGCCTGCATAGTCAAATTCGGCAGCCTGTCCGATAACGATAGGACCTGAACCGATAACGAGTACCTTTTTTATATCACTTCTTAGTGGCATTTCTATTACCTCCGATTTAATTCATAATGCATAATTGCGGTGTCCGATTTGTGGACTGATTTTAAATCATATCAGCGCAGCTGATGCTTATAATTATGCGTTATGCATTCTGCATTTTATTAACGAATTCGTCAAACAGATACGATGTATCCAGCGGACCGCCGTGGGCTTCCGGATGGAACTGCACCGTAAATGCATTGACCGAGGTATAACGTATGCCCTCACAGGTCTTATCGTTGGCATTGATATGTGAAACGTGTCCGACAGCCGGATCAATGCTGTCACCGACTACTGCATAGCCGTGGTTCTGGCTGGTAACGTAGGTAAGACCGCTCTCAATGTCGATAACAGGCTGGTTTGCGCCTCTGTGACCGTATTTGAGCTTTTCAGTCCTGCCGCCGTTGGCAAGAGCCATGAGCTGATGTCCGAGGCAGATACCGAATATCGGTATGCCAAGCTTTTCGATCTCCTTGATATTATCAATTATCTCAACATTTTCTGCCGGATCTCCGGGGCCGTTTGAAAGCATTATTCCGTCCGGAGCGATCTTTGCGACCTCTTCGGCGGTTGTGTAAGCCGGAACTACGATCACCTCGCAGCCGCGCTTTATGAGTTCCTGACGTATATTGCGCTTATAACCGAAATCAAACAGCACAACACGGTATTTCTTCTCCTCAGGTTCATAGGTGAGGGTTTCTGTATTTGTGACGTTCTTTACAGCATCTCTTACTGAGAAAGCACGTATCTGCTCAAGGAGCTCATCCTTCTTCGCATAAACGTCCTCAGTGGTGATAACGCCGTTCATTACGCCGGCTTCACGGATAGTACGTGTAAGACAGCGTGTGTCAATATTATTGATACCGATGATGTTGTGCTCTTTAAGAAAGTCGTTGATATTGCCCTCGCAGCGGAAATTTGAAGGCGCATTGCACCATTCCCTTACGATATAGCCGCTTACATATGACTTCGCGGATTCGTTGTCCTGAGAGTTAACTCCGTAGTTTCCGATAAGCGGGAAAGTCTGGGTAACAATCTGTCCATAGTAGCTCGGATCAGTAAGTGTCTCCTGATAGCCGGTAAGACCTGTTGTAAAAACTACCTCGCCGATCACAGTACCCTTTGCGCCGAAGCTTCTGCCCTCAAACACCTGTCCGTTGGCAAGGAGAAGGTAAGCTTTCTCGCTCATGTTGAATAATGACATGGATATCATTCCTTTCGCAGTATTCGCAGATATATTATCAAAACTCACGCCATTGTGAGATGACTGTTTTATTCATAATTCATAACGCTGATTACGAATTGTGCATTTTTAATTATGCGTTATTATTTAAGGTTGATGTACTGACATATGTCGTCTCTCATACGGATGACTTCGCGTCTTGCAGCCTTAGCGAATTCGCGTTCATCGCAGCCTTCCTTCTTGTATGCACACATAACTGCGCGTGAGGAATTTACGATAGCACCGAGACCGTTCTCATCGAAGCCGCCCTTCAGACCTTCTGCGCCGCCGCCCTGTGCGCCGTATCCCGGTACAAGGAACATTGTATGCGGAAGTCTCTTTCTGAGCTCTGTGAGCATTTCCGGATATGTAGCACCGACTACTGCGCCGACTGCGGAATAGCCGAACTTTCCTATTGTATCCTCGCCCCACTTCTCACACATATCACCCATTGTCTCATAGATAGTGCGTCCGTCAGCAAGCTTCATGTCCTGAAGTTCGCCGGAAGAAGGATTGGATGTCTTAACAAGCACATATATACCCTTGTCGCGGTCCTTGCAGACCTTGAGCAGAGGTGCGATACCGTCAGTACCGAGATAGCCGTTTACTGTAAGAGCATCAGCACCGAAAGGCTCTACCTCGTTCTCACCTACCATAGTTGTACCGATATGAGCATTTGTATATGCTTCCATAGTTGCGCCGATATCGTTGCGCTTACCGTCAGTTATAACGAACATACCATTGAGCTTTGCATAGCGGATAGTCTTTTCAAGTGTACGGACACCATAATGGCCGTACATCTCATAGTAAGCAGCCTGCGGCTTGATAGCCGGAACGATGTCGTGTATCTCATCAATGATAGCCTGATTGAAAGTGTATATAGCCTTTGCAGCAGCTTTTAAGGTCCAGCCGTCATCATCAAGATAGCGGCGCTGGATGTACTGCGGAACGTATTCAAGTTTCGGATCGAGACCTACAACAGTAGGGTTTTTGAGTTCAATGATCTTTTCGATAAGTCTGTCAAATGACATATTTTTCCTCCTTTGGTCAGTTGGTTGGATATTCGTATCTGATTAAGCCTTTTGATATTGTTATAAGGGCTTTGCCTGTAAGAGTCATACCCTTGAAAACTGAATTATGCGACTTGGAATGAAGCTTTTCCGACTCGACTGTCCACTTTTTCTCAGTATCAACAAGTACGAGATCAGCGGTGCTTCCCACTGTTACGCCCGGTATATCAAGACCGAGTATCTTTCGCGGATTTATGCACATCAGCTCGACAACTTTATTGAGTGTTATCTCGCCTGTGTGATAGAGAGCAGTAAGAGTTGCGGCAAGCGAGGTCTCCAGACCTACAACGCCGTTCGGAGCTTTTTCAAAGTCTGCTTTTTCCTCAGCAGCATGAGGTGCATGGTCAGTGATTATGCAGTCGATAGTGCCGTCTTTAATGCCGTCTATTATCGCACGTACATCCTCGGGAGTTCTGAGAGGCGGATTCATGCGGTAATCAGCATCACGCTTTTCGAGAAGTTCATCCGTAAGCATGAAGTAGTGCGGAGCGGTCTCGCAGGTGACTTTCACTCCCCTGCTCTTGGCAAATCTTATCATTGCCGTACTGCCCTCAGTGCTTACGTGGCAGATGTGTATTCTTGCGTCAACGGACGAAGCGAGTATCATCTCACGGGCAGTTATGTAGTCCTCGGAGGCTCTGTCCATTCCATTAACGCCGAGCTTTTCGGAAACAGCCCCCTTATTCATGATACCTCCGTTTATAATGCTCAGGTCCTCGCAGTGTGAGGCTACGAGAAGTCCGTTGGACTTTGAAAGCTCAAGTGCCTTCCGCATCATTTCTGCGTTCTCAACAGGTCTGCCGTCATCAGAGATACAGATGCAGCCTGCTTCCTTCAGGGCTTCATAGTCGCAGAGTCCGTTTCCGCTCATACCGCCGGTAATGCATCCGACCGGATAAACATCAACACCTGTACCGTCGGCTTTCTTTCTGATATAACGTATGATCTCAGGATCATCGCAGGGCGGCTTCGTATTCGGCATTGCGAGTACACCGGTAACTCCTCCTGCAAGTGCTGCCGAGCAGCCGGTAAGTACATCCTCCTTGTGAGTCTGTCCGGGATCGCGGAAGTGAACGTGCATATCGAACAAGGACGGCATCAGCACAAGACCTGTTCCGTCTATGACACGGTCAGCGCTTACATCGAGCGATGTACCAGTCTTTGCGATCTTACCGTCACTAATGAAAACATCTGTGATATTATCGCTGACAGCATCGACTGCGCGGACATTTTTAATGAGTATCGTTGACATATATTCTCCTATCTGTAATAATTCGTGAATGTTTGTATTCAGCTGAATATTGAGACCGCATCACAGCCGTCTATCTCCATGACAGAGACCTTGACTTTCTCGCTGTGTGACGTAGGAAGATTTTTTCCGACGTAATCAGGTCTTATTGGCAGTTCCCTGTGGCCTCTGTCCACAAGGACAGCAAGCTGGACAGAACGCGGTCTGCCGCGCTTGATTATAGCTTCAAGAGCTGCGCGTGAGCTTCTTCCGGTAAAGATGACATCATCCACGATGATAACGTTCCTGTCCCTGACATCAAACGGTATATCGGTACGTTCAGCATTTCCGCTGTGGGCTTTGTCATCACGGTAGGGAGTGATGTCTATCTGTCCGAAGGGGACTTCCACACCTTCCAGCTCAGAGATCTTTTCAGCGATACGCTTGCCTATCGTGACACCTCTTGAAATTATCCCGACAACACAAAGATCCTCAGCGCCCTTGTTATGCTCGATTATCTCATACGAGATCCTTGCAATGGCTCGCTGCATAGCTTTTTCGTCCATAATGATACGTTTTTTCTCCAGATCTCTCATTCCTTCCGGCAACAAAAATACCCGCCTGCGGCACAGACGGGTACACTTATAGTTATAGCTAATGTATGTATAGTTATAGCATATGAAGCTTCGCCTTGCCGACCTCACAGGATCGAATTAAAGGGTAGTTATATCATAAAACTGTAACCATTATAACATATCGTGATACGTTTGTCCAGTATTTTTGAAAAAATAATTTCTTCCTCAAAGATGTTTACAAATATGCAAAAGTGTTATATAATAATATTGTATATTCTGGCAAGAAAAGTTTTATTTTCAGGAGAGTTATCATCATGCCGAAAAAATACAGAAATTATTACGGCTTAGAGCCTTCAGCTGTCAATATGAACCCTGTGCCTTCGCCCGATGTACTGCGGCTTATATTCAGACTGCGAGAGCAGCGCGATGATCCTGCCGTAAAGCAGCTTATAAAAGTCAGCAAGGTCTCAGAGGATGTACTTGATATGTCGCCCTCTGAATTCGCACAGCGTCTCAGGTCCAATGAAGACAACAACCTCTTCACCTTCAACCTGTTACTTGAATTTGTATGCAGCCGCAGCAGAATGAACAGGCACATATCTGATGCATCAGCTAAATACAGCAATAAGGTGCGCCTGCTCATGCGCTATTTTGCCTCTTCACAGACAGAACAGATAGTCTTTATGCCCGCAGACACCCGAAAACGCAAACCGGATATTATCGTGATAGGTATGGGCGCTCCACTTTCAGTCGCTGCAAATCTGCGCGAACTCGTAAAACAGGTCTCGCTCATCGGTTCGCACAGGATATTACTTGCCCACAATCATCCGGATTCTTCGTCAGAACCATCGGAAAGCGATGTCATCGCTACGATAGAACTCAGAAACAGTCTGAGCATATACAACATCGCTCTTGAAGATCATATGATCTTCGGCTGCAACGCTCCGTTTTCCATGAGATCTGACCGCCGGTACAGTTACATTTTCAAGGAAGATATACGCACTAAACAAGGTCCGCCTGCTCCGGAGGAACTAAATGAATAACCCAGAAAACGATATAATAAAACTTCTCCCAAGACGTAAAAAAGGTATCCTGAGGATAGTATTCAGCCGATTGTTCGTATTTCTGCTGCTTATCGTTATCCAATTCATCCTTACGATAATGGTACTGACATGGCTCGACCAGCATTACAAGGCGGTAGTCATGTTTGAAGGAATACTGAAAATCGCCATGATCTTCTACCTTTTCAACTGCAATATGGACTCATCCGCCAAACTTTCATGGCTGCTGATAATCGCGGTATTCTCAGTCACCGGCTCAATGCTTCTGTGGTACACGCGGCGAGAATTCGGCAACAATATTGTAAGAAAGAAATCAGCGGAATTCGTAAAAACTACGCGCGGGATGATCTCTTCTTCAGAAGAAGCTTTCGACGATCCGGATGTCACCCGTTCAGGCATAGATGATCTCTGCCGCTATCTGAGCCGCACAGGCTGCTATCCGCTTTTCAACGGCACGGATGTGACCTATTTTTCGTGCGGCGAAGAGAAATTCGAGTCGATGCTGAATGAGCTCCGCAAAGCAGAAAAGTTTATCTTCATGGAGTATTTCATCCTTGATGAGGGCTATATGTGGGGCTCTGTACTGAAAATACTCGCTGATAAGGTCAAAGAAGGCGTTGAAGTCAGAGTGATGTACGATGGGATGTGCGAGATAACAACCCTCTCCCACGACTATCCGCTGCGCATGAAGAAGCTCGGTATAAACTGCAAGGCCTTCATGCCGCTAAAGCCCGTATTCTCGACCTATTACAACTACCGTGACCACAGAAAGATACTCGTTATCGACGGCAATGTCGCTTTCAACGGAGGTATCAATCTCGCAGACGAATACATCAACCGCACAGAGCGGTTCGGTCACTGGAAGGACGCCGCCGTAATGGTAAAAGGAAAGGCAGTCAGCAGCTATACGCTCATGTTCCTGAATATGTGGAATATAACCGAGAAAGAACCGGTATGGGACTACCTTCCCAAGCCTGTGATCCCGGAAAAGCACAGCGGATATGTCATGCCCTATGCGGACTGTCCGCTCGATGATGACAAAGTAGGCGAAAATGTCTACATGGATATTCTCAATCGCGCCACTACCTACGTTCACATAATGACGCCCTATCTCATCCTCGACGGCGAGCTCGAATCAGCCTTAAAATTCGCAGCAGAACGCGGTGTTGACATCAAGATAATCCTTCCCGGCAAGCCCGATAAGCCCAGCGCATACGCCCTTGCCAAAACGCACTACAAGGCACTCACCAAAGCCGGGGTTCAGATCTTTGAATACGAACCTGGTTTCGTCCATTCAAAAGTTTTCGTATGTGATAACGAAAAGGCTGTCGTCGGCACAATAAACCTTGATTACCGCAGTCTGTATCACCACTTTGAATGTGCAACATATATGTACAAAACCGACTGCATCTCAGACATAGAAAAGGACTTCATGACCACTCTGAAAATGTGCCGTCCGGTAACAATGGAATCAATACGCCGCAACAGATTCACCTATGCGCTCAGAGGCAATCTCCTCAAACTTATAGCACCGCTGATGTAGCATACAGCTTCCGGAAACAATGTTTCCGGAAGCTTTGCATTTATTGCGAAAAAACGCACTTTCATACCATTAATTGCGGACTTTTCCGCTATCTTTGCTTAAAACAAATAAATAAACCCAAAAACCGGATTTTTTTGCAATAAATGCTTGCTTTTTCTTGTGAAAAGTGTTATGATATTTGTGTAATACAGAATGTTGAATAGGCACAACATTTTACAAATTTGTACAGAAGCAGACCGGCATTTCTGCTCTGCAAAAAATTATTATTCAGGAGTGATAACATGAAAAGAAAACGTCTTGTGCGTCTGGCTTCAACAGCCTGCGCTGCGGTTATGGCGGCCGCTTCGATCCCATTCTCTTCAAGTCTTTCTCAGGATTTCAGTTTGGCGGCTGAAACTCTGAAATACGAATTTGAAAACGGCAAGGCCACTCAGTGCTTCATCTACCCGAATGGTCTTTCAGATGTTCCGGAAGACAAGATCCCAAAAGGCTCAGATCTTTCCGGATTCTCAGGAAAAGGCTTCGCTTACCTCGATCAGAAGAGCTCAACTCTCACTGTTGATGTCGAGGTTCCGGAGGCTGGACTATATGACCTCACGATTGGCTACTGCGAGCCTTCCGATCCGAACAAGAAGGTACAGTATCTCTACGTTAACGGCGTGGATCAGGGCGAAGTCACTTTCCCCTATTGCAGTTCCTTCTCTGAGACCTCCGGCGGCGTTGTAAAGCTCAATAAGGGCAAGAATACCATACAACTCAAAGCTTACTGGGGTTACACTTTCTTCGATTACCTCACACTCGCTCCGGCTGATGAAAGACTTTCCAAGCTTTCTCCGGATGCCTCCCCCTGCAATCCCGATGCTTCCGATTCCACAAAGAGGCTTTACAAATACCTCCGCGATCAGTATGGCAAGCACATAATCGCAGGTCAGCAGGAATACTGCGGCTCTCACAACTACAATCAGTGGAACGATCCCGATACCTACATCAAGGACAATGAAAAAGAGTTCGAGTATATCCTCGATAAGACCGGCAAGCAGCCTGCTATCCGCGGCATAGACCTCCTCGCCTACAACACATCAAGTGACTGGCGTGATGACGCTCCGGAACGCGCTATCGAGTGGACTAACAAATACCACGGTATCGTTACCATGACATGGCACTGGAATGTTCCTTCCGATGAGGAATGCAGCAAGGACGGTATCGCTTTCTACGTTGAATCCACAGGCAATAAGCCTTTCACAACCTTCAGCATTTCAAAAGCACTTGAGGAAGGCACATGGGAGAACAAAAAAATACTCGCTGACATCGACCTCATAGCTCAGCAGCTGAAAAAACTCAAGGATGCCGATGTGCCGATTCTGTTCAGACCTCTGCATGAGGCTGAAGGTGCATGGTTCTGGTGGGGCGCTGAAGGTCCTGAGCCCTGCAAGCAGCTTTATCGCCTGCTCTATGATAAACTCACCAATGAATATGGTCTTAACAACCTCATCTGGGAATGGACGAGTTCCACCTCGGCTGCTTCCGCAGACTGGTATCCCGGTGACGATGTTGTTGATATAATAGGCTGTGATAAGTACAATGCCAATGACGGCAAGCCGAATCTCAGCTCTATCGCTTCCACATTCTTTACTCTCGTGAAGAGTACAGACTGCCACAAAATGGTCGCTATGACCGAGAACGATTCCATACCGTCTCTCGAAAACCTTGTGAACGATTCCGCCGGCTGGCTCTACTTCTGCCCGTGGTATCAGAACTATCTTCAGAGTGAGACCATAAATCCTGTTGAGTCGCTTAACGAGATCTACAACAGCGATTACTGCATCACTCTTGATGAACTCCCGGATCTGAAAAAATATCCGCTCGATGAAGAGCCGGCAACAGATCCGGCATCCGAAACTAACAGTACAACTGAGAAAACTCCTGAAGCTGATCTCCTCGGTGATGCTAACTGCGACACTGAAATAAATATGTCAGATGTCGTTCTCGTTATGCAGGATTGCCTCAACCCCAAAAAATACGGTGTCAACGGTACAAGCAATGACCGTATCACCGAAATGGGCGAGGAAAACGCCGATGTTGATGCAGACGGCAGCGTTTCAACTAATGATGCGCTCATCATTCAGAAGTTCTCTCTTAAACTCATAAGTAAATTTTAATTAATTTTTACAGGAGGAAAAACAATGCACTTATCAAAACGTTTAATTTCAGGCATCATGGCTGTCGCTGCTCTTGCTTGTCCGCTGACATCTTCTTACAGCGCACTTGCAGCCGGCACTGAGTCTGAAGCAACAGAAGAGCCAGAGTTCTGCGCTCCTATCAGCGAAGTCGTTGAGGACTCCGGTCTTGACATCGACTACGCCCGTGCACTCCAGTATTCGCTCTATTTCTATGATGCGAATATGTGCGGCGAATTCAAACCCAAAGAGAATCTTCTCTCATGGCGCGGCAGCTGCCACACCTACGATGCACACGTTCCGATGATCGAATGGGACAAGATAACTACAAAAACCAGCAAGGGCGGTACTAACCTTTCTGCTGAATTCATGGAGAAGTACAAGGATGTGCTTGATCCCGACGGCGACGGTACTATCGACGTTTCCGGCGGCTTCCACGATGCCGGCGACCACGTTGAATTCGGTATGCCTGAAAACTATACAGCTGCTACTCTCGGCTGGGGATACTATGAATACCGCGATGTTTACGAAAAACTCGGACTTGATAAACATATCGAAACTCTTATCCGTCATTTCAATGATTACCTCATGAAATGTACCTTCCGCGATGAGGACGGAACTGTTATAGCTCACTGCTATCAGGTCGGTGAAGGTAATATCGACCACGAGATATGGAACAATCCAGAGGTCGATACTATGCCGCGTCCGGCATTCTTCCTCACAGCTGACAAGCCGCAGATCGACTATGTAGTATCAGCCTGCGCTTCTCTCTGCATCAACTATCTAAACTTCAAAGAGACCGATCCTGACTATGCTGAGAAGTCTCTCGATTACGCTAAGGCTCTGTGGGATTTCGCTGAAGCAGCACTAAAGAAGTTCCCGCCGGCTAATAACACAGGAAATCAGGGCAATCAAGGCAATCAGGGTAATCAGGGAAACCAGAATCAGAATCAGACTCAGGATACGACACAGCCAAGTAATCCCGGTCAGCAGGATAAGCTGATCTCAGATAACGGTGATGGTCCGGTTAGATTCTACAAGTCAGATCACTGGGAAGACGATTTCTGCTGGGCTGCTGCATGGATGTACATGGCTACTGAGGACGCTTCAGTATTTGACAACGCATATAAGCTCTTCGATTACTATGCTCCTTCAGGCTGGTGCTACTGCTGGAACGATATGTGGTCCGGTGCAGCACTCATGTGGGCTGTTATAAACGACAATCACCCTGAACTCGACCTCGTTCAGCATATCAGAGACGCTCAGGGCAAAAACCAGTATGTTTACAAGGATTTCTGGGATGATGACTGCCTCGGCAAGTGCCTCAAGACATGGAAGGGCAAGGAAACTCCCGGAGGCTTCGCTTGGCTCAACGAGTGGGGCAGCTGCCGTTATAACACTGCAATGCAGATGATCTGTCTCCTCTACGATAAGTACCACAATAACGGTGAGGTAACTGAGTGGAGCGAATGGGCTCAGAAGCAGATGGATTATGTACTCGGCAAAAACGAGATAACCTACAAGGAAGAACCGAGATACTCAGTTCTTGCCGGTAAAAACGGCACAAGCGGTCCGAGAGCATTCATCGTCGGCTATAACGATACAGCTGTAAAGAATCCTCACCACAGAGCAGCTTCCGGACTTCTCATGGCAGAAGATCCGCGTGAGCAGAAGCACATTCTCTGGGGCGCTCTTGCAGGCGGTCCTGACAACAAAGACGGTCACGATGACGCTACCAAGGACTGGACAGAAAACGAGGTTACTATCGACTATAACGCTTGTCTCCCTGCTGCTGCTGCCGGTCTTTACAAGGTATTCGGCACTGAGGATATGAAGCTCACTCCTAACTTCCCGCCTGAGGACGAGAAGCGCGTTTACGGCAACGGCAGCGACGGCGGCAACGGTTACTGGGTAGAAGCTCTCGGCGTAGATAAGCCTAACAAGAACGGTGACGGCTCAGGTACTACACAGGTATCATTCAAGGTGCTCTCAGGCAGCACTTCGCCTTCAAAGAAAACTTCTGTACGCTATTTCTTCAACATAAGTGAATGTACTAATGGCATTGATGGCGTCACAAGAGTATATGAATTATACGATCAGTCAAGTGCTGAGGACAAAGCTGCCGGCGGCGACGGCGTTCTCTCAGGTCCATACAAGTATGATAAGGTTCCTGATACCTACTATATTGAAATAAACTGGAACGACTATGTTATCGCAAACTCCGGCAAGAAATATCAGTTCGATCTCGGTATGTTCTACGGAGACTTATGGGATCCTACCAATGACTGGAGTTATCAGAACCTCAAGATCGGCAAAGACAGTGACTTCCATGCTGTTGATAATCCGCCGGAGGAACGCTGCGACAACATATGTATCTACGATGACGGCGTTCTCGTTGGAGGTATCGAACCTGACGGCTCAAAGCCTGAAGAACCGTCTTCAGAGCCTTCTTCAACCTCTACAACAGGTGAACTTACTCCTTCACTCATCGGTGACGCAAACTGCGATAAGGAAGTAAATATGTCAGATTCTGTAATCGTTATGCAGGCTTACCTGAATCCTGCTAAGTACGAAGTTGACGGTACAAGCAAAGACCGCATCACAGAACTCGGAAAGGCAAATGCAGAAGTTGACGGCAAAACAGGTATCAACACAAATGATGCACTTCTCATTCAGAAATACTCACTCAAGCTTATTACAAGCTTTCCGGTAGAGAAATAATTTCAAAGGACAGTCCAGAAGGGCTGTCCTTTTTTCTTTTCACATATTTTTCATTTCTATCACAATTTTCCGGTTGTAATTGCAGAGAATATATGATATAATTTTCACAGAAACCTTTTCAGGAGATGATAATTTAAAATGAATGAACAACGCAGCAATAATAATAAAAAGAATTATATTATTTTCGCGCTTATATGCGTAGGACTCGTTATCCTTTTCAACGCTGTCCTTTTGCCGGCTGTAAAAAAGGCTCAGATCAAGGAGACAAATTACAGCTTCTTCCTCAAACAGCTTGAAGCCGGTACAATAACACAAGCCGAGATCAAAGACGATACTATCGTTTTTGAAGTAGAAGACGACGGTGATTCACAGCTGTATTCGACCGTAAAAATAGAAGATCCGGATCTTGTGAACCGTCTCCACGACAACGGTCAGATAGATTTCACAGGAAAGATCGAGCATGAGAACCCGATAGTAAGCTTCCTGTTTGCATGGGTACTGCCGATCGTACTGATGATCGTTCTCTGGAACGTGCTTATGCGCGGAATGAGCAAGCGTATGGGCAATTCTATGGCATTCGGCAAGAGCAACGCCAAGATCTACGTCAAGGCGCAGACAGGTAAGACCTTCAGCGATGTTGCCGGTCAGGACGAAGCCAAGGAAGCCCTCGAAGAGATCGTTGACTTCCTGCACAATCCCGATAAATACGCTGAGATCGGTGCTAATCTCCCTAAGGGCGCACTGCTGGTAGGTCCTCCCGGAACCGGTAAAACTCTCCTTGCACAAGCTGTCGCCGGCGAGGCAAATGTACCGTTCTTCTCGATCTCAGGCTCTGAATTTGTTGAGATGTTCGTCGGAATGGGTGCTGCAAAGGTCCGTGACCTCTTCAAGCAAGCTAACGAAAAAGCTCCTTGCATCGTATTTATTGATGAGATCGACACCATAGGCAAAAAGCGTGACGGTCAGCTTGGCGGAAACGATGAGCGTGAACAGACTCTTAACCAGCTTCTGACCGAAATGGACGGCTTTGACGGTAAAAAGGGCGTAGTTATCCTCGCAGCAACCAACCGTCCCGAATCGCTTGATCCGGCGCTGCTGCGTCCGGGAAGATTTGACAGACGTATACCTGCGGAACTCCCCGACCTCGCCGGAAGAGAGTCTATACTCAAGGTCCACGCAGTTAAGATCAAAACAGAACCCGATATTGATTTCAACGCTATTGCAAGAGCAACTGCCGGCGCTTCAGGTGCCGAACTCGCCAATATCATAAACGAGGCTGCACTTAGAGCAGTAAGAAACGGCAGACAAACTGTTACTCAATCTGATCTTGAAGAAAGCGTTGAGGTAGTTATTGCCGGCTATCAGCGTAAAAACGCCGTGATCTCCCAGAAAGAAAAGGAGATAATCGCTTATCACGAGATAGGTCATGCACTTGTTGCTGCAAAGCAGAAGGATTCCGCACCGGTACATAAGATCACTATTATCCCCCGTACATCAGGCGCACTCGGCTACACAATGCAGGTCGATGAGGGTGAAAAGTTCCTTCTCACAAAGGAAGAGGCTCTTGCGCGTATCGCTACTCTTACCGGCGGACGTTCAGCCGAGGAACTGATTTTCGGAACTTACACGACAGGTGCTTCCAACGACATCGAAAAGGCTACCAAGCTTGCAAGAGCTATGGTAACAAGATACGGTATGAGCGACGGTTTTGACATGGTAGCTCTTGAAACTGTAACCAACCAGTATCTCGGAGGTGATACTTCTCTCGCCTGCTCACCTGAAACAGCTTCCAGAATTGATGATGAAGTCAATTCTATTGTACGCTCATCACATGAAAAGGCAAAGAAGCTTCTCTCGGATAATCTTGATAAACTCCACGAGCTCGCCAAGTATCTGCTCGATAAAGAAACTATCACCGGCGAAGAATTCATGGACATCCTCAATAAAGAGCCTTCACCTGCTGTCATCTGAGCATTCGATCCACGAACTGACAGTATGTCAAAATGCGATACATTTTAAGGGGAAGCCCTCACTTGCATGGCAACACTAATCGTGTCAGTCCCCTCTGTCTGCTTCTCAGACATCTCCCATTTAGAATCCCATTATTTATCAAAGCATACTTTATTCACAAGCTGAAAAATAACTCCTCTCAGAGTATTCTGAAAGGAGTTATTTGCTTTTCTGCTTTAATGACGCAGCTTTCATCTCGCGTTTTTTCTCATACATACGGCTGTCCGCAAGACGTTCAGCATTTTCCGGATTCTGCTCATTACAGTTGTATTCAGCCATTCCATAGGCAATCGAAAGCTGTACCGGCGGTTCCTCTTTGGCATTATATTCAAGCTGAGCGCGTGTGAATTTAGCAATTCCAAGATTATAATCTTCCTGACAGGTCGCCTGCTCAAGTATCGCAAAGAATTCATCGCCGCCAACGCGGTAAACTTTTCCGTAGTCGCTGAACCCAGCCTTTATCACGTTAGCTGCCCCGATGATAATTCTGTCGCCCTCAGCATGACCGTAAACGTCATTCACGTGCTTGAGATTATTCACATCAAAATGTACGAACAGACACTTTCCGGTCTTCTTTTCCATAAGACTTTTCTCATGCGCTACAAAAGCTGTACGGCTGCCAATATCAGTAAGCGGATCTTTCATAGCGAGAGTCTGCATGAGCTCGGCCTTGCTCGACATTATCTGTATCTCAATTATGTGCTGATACTCATAAACTGCAAGTATCGAAGCAAACACGATAAGTCCGATTACCGTAAGATATGCAGTACCGTTTGTATTTTCAACGTAATACATGACCATATCAAGTATGCCCGAAAGCATGAGTACAGTAAGTGCGCTTACGAGGTATATACTCTTTCTGCGGTCGATTTTGTTCCGAAGCATTGAAATCACTACTATGTGTATTATCAGACAAACTCCGGTAGCTATAATGATATGAGTAATGAACAAATAATCATAATAATCACCTAAGCCCATGCAAACAAGCGAAACCGTAAGTATAGTATTGAGTGCGCTTGCTATTATAAGTGACATAACACGCTTATCATCGCAGTTTCGGGTATAAGCCGCAACAAACATAAGCACAGGTATCGGAAGCACCATCAGCGAAGTATACTCGACAACTCTCAGCATAGCTGAATTCTGCACAATAGTGCGAAGTATCATGGTCTGCGAGCCTACCCATGCACTGACTATCATAGTTATCGCACCGAGGCACATAGTTTCGATCATTTTTCCATGAAACTTATCTTCTACTATTCCCACAACAAACAATAGAAGTCCGAACAGGAAAGTCATAACGCACAGCGCAAACTTTATCCCGGATTTCTGCCTTACATCGTCGATAAAATCATTAGCGTGCATAAGATATGCCTCATTACAGCCACTCGTACCGTCATCACTGAGAGAAACAGCTTCAATACTCAGCTGACGGTTATCCGAAAAAGTCGGAAGATTCACTATATGCAAAGCTTCACCGTAGCGCTTTCCGTATAAGCCACCGAGTTCAGGAGCATAAGAATATATCACCTTGTCACCGAGAAGCACCTTAAAAGACATATTATGCGTTATCAGACACATCTCTCTGCCGTTGACAGTATTACCGTTGATCATTCGTGTAAAGGTATGTTTTTCAGTTCCCTTTTCAAAGGATTGGTAAAGCGATACCTGCTCACCCTCTTCATCAGTCCAGCCGATAAGATAGTTCTCGCTGATACTTGTATTGTTGCCTTTTACAGGCAATTCAACAGTTTTCACGAGTATAAGAATAACAACGATCATAACTCCGGCAAAAGAGACAAGTATTAATTGTAATTTACGCATCATACCAACCTCATTCGTCACGAATTATAAATCATATAACAATAACTTGTTCTAAATCTATATACCGTTGTATATATTATACATTATTTAACAACGAATGTCAATTGATATATTGTTAATAATAGTAAATTCTAATACTAATTCATTAAGCAATACACTAACTTAATTGTTTTCTTGCCGGAATATTTCCTGAAAACAAGACAGCATAATGTCATTTCCCGAACATCTCACTAAGCTTGACTTATTCGCATCCTTTTCCGAGTTCCCAGAATGCTACTGCACTTGCAGCGGCAACATTCAGCGAATCAACTCCGTACGCCATGGGTATCTTGATAGTATAATCACATGAATCTATCGTTTCTTCACGAAGCCCCTCACCTTCAGTTCCGAGTATGACGGCAAGCTTGTTTTCGGCTTTAAGGCGCTTATCCCCTATGCTTACGGTGTCTTTTCTGAGTGCCATAGCAGCCGTTGAAAAGCCAAGTGCTCTGAGACTTGAAACATAGTCCGGTGCAGGCTGCTGAAGATATGTCCACGGGATGCGGAAAACAGTTCCCATACTTACTCTTATTGAACGCCGGTAGAGCGGATCGCTCGAAGCTGAAGTCAAAACTACTGCATCAAAACCAAGAGCTGCCGCTGAGCGGAATATCGCTCCGACATTAGTCTGATTCATGACATCTTCAAGTACAGCGATTCGTTTTGCCGAAGCAAGTATTTTTTCAGGCTCAGGAAGATCCTTGCGCCTCATGACACATAATGCACCGAGTGTAAGCTTGAATCCTGTCAGTTCAGTGAGGACTTCGCTCGGTGCTGTATACACCGGTATATCACCGCAGCGCTCTATCAAATCGCTCGCCTGACCGGTTATATACTTCCTTTCGATCAGCATTGAAAGCGGTTCATAACCGCAGTCAAGAGCGGTCCTTATCACCTTTGGACTTTCCGCGATAAATACGCCGTTTTCAGGTTCAAACATCCGCAGCAGCTGTACCTCTGATGTCTGTACATAAGGGAAGAGTTCCGGTATGTTTAAATTCTCGATCTCGATTATCTCAGCCATTTTTTCTCCCAATTCAATAGACTATTCTTCCCAGATACAGTAATAATCATCTTCATCGCCCCACGGAGTTTCCCCCTCACAAGGGCCAGCATACAGAACAGTATCATCCCTGATTATTATTTCACACTGGTGTTCCGGCTCCCACGGACAGTCTGCAACTATGCAATAACCTATCCCCTCTCCTTCCGGAGCATCTATGTACAAAGCCGGAGCGGAAAGGAAATCCGTAAGCTTTCTGCCAGACTTATAGCCCTTCATGACTTCTTCGCAATCTGATACTATATCCTCATAAATGCCCATTTTCTTCCATTCATCGTACATATACAGAAAAAAACGTGTGATCTTATCTTCTATCTCAGCAAGCATTTCACCGTTGTTTGCCAAATCGTTATAGTGCTCAATACACTTTTCTGAATATTCGACCGAAGCACCGTCATCAGTATATACCACGATCCCCATTTCACCCTGAAACAGCGAAACCGAATCAAATTTTCCTCGCTCGGATCCGGTATTCTCATCATACTTCATATCTTTTATCAGCATAATGATCTCATTCTTTCCGAATACATTGCTGCGTTTGACTGCTGTCAACGCTTGCCATGAAGCTCGTCACTCAAACTTTTTTCCGACACTTCGTGCAGCTGCAACGCTTTCACCAACCGCTCTGTAACATTTTGAAACTGTATCATATGTAACAAGTCCGACCTTGCTATAATCGACCTTGCCATCGGTAAGGACATTCTCATCTGCTTTAAGTCCGACTACCTCTGCAACAACTCTTGTCTCATTGAACTCCTCCTGAATGTCGAGCACCCTACACTCAATTGTGACAGGAAGCTGATCTATTACAGGAGCATTTACTTTATCAGATCTTGTAACGGTTAATCCGCATTTTTCCAGCTTATCAGCAACTTTATTTCCCGATACTATACCAACATAGTCACAGGCTGCAATATACTCTGATGTTGCGTATGCAACTGTGAACTCCTTAGTCAGCTTGATATTTTCAGTGGTTTTGTGGGAGCTTGAAAGGCTGACTGATATCTGGCTCATGCCTACCTGACCTCCCCATGCTGCGTTCATAGCATCAGGCTTGCCATCAGCGTCGTATGTGCCAATTATAAGCACAGGCAGTGGTGCAAAAAATCCTTTTTCAAATGATTGTTTCATAACAGAATACCTCCAGTTTTATATTAGACAGCCAATCGCTGTTTATGGCTTCACAATAATGCAGTATATTGTAATTAATATTATATCACATCCCAAAGACGTTTTCAATACCACTGTACACATAGTTGACGGTGAGATATTTGAAGGTGCTTCAGATTGATCTTTTCACAGCTTAGTGTAAAAAATCACCGGTCTCATGTTATGTGAGACCGGTTTTGATTTATTATAATTTATCAATAAGCTTCAGGGCAAATTTCTGAATAAGAAGTGCATCATTAGCGGAGAGTCCTTTATTACCGTCAACATCTCCGGCTATTTCGCCTTCGGGAGTTATGCGGTCAGGACTTGTACCATTTACACCGTATTTCTTAGGATTCAGGCAAGCCTGCATTACAATAACGACGTCTGACATATCAATACTGTTGTCGCCGTTGGCATCGCCGGTAGAGAACTTTCCTCCGGACTGGCTTGACGGCATATCAGTTACCTTCTCCGTGGTTGCCTCAGTTGATACATATTCTGATGTAACAGGCATCTCAGTGGAAGGCTGCTGAGTTACGATAACTGTTTCGGTAACTATCTGTGTTACGATGACTGTTTCTGTAACGATGACTGTTTCTGTAACGATAACTGTCTCAGGCGGCTGAGAACCGGTAACGATATCCGATGTGGTAGGCTCTGTGCCGCTGCCGAGAGATACAAACTTAATACTGTTGTCGTTTGCATATTGTTCAGCTGCTGTGCCGGTATAACCATAGATCATATAATCACCGATGCGTGAGCTTGCTGAGTAGCCGAAAGCCCGAATGCCGATATATGTAACAGTGCTTGGGATAGTTACGCTCTTGAATTTAGCACCGCAGCCCATGAAAGCTTCTTGACCAACACTTTCAAGTTCAGGCGGAAGGTCAATACTATTTAATGAAGAACAGCCATAGAATGCCTGCTCATTTATCTTTTTTACAGTATCAGGTATAGTGATTTCTTTAAGAGATTTACAATTCGCAAACATATACCTATTTACTGCGCTAATATTAGCCGGAAGTTTCACACTCTCTAACGACGTACACCCCGCAAAAACGCCTATTGAGATACCGCTATAATTTCCTAATTCAGAAATGCTATCAGGAAGAGTTATTGTCTCCAAAGACTTACAACCTGCAAAAGCACCATTTTCAATTTTCGTAACACTGTCAGCAATAGTAACATCCTCTAAAGATATACAATTGTAAAAAGCTCTGCCGTCAATCATAGTAACACTGTCCGGAATATCAATGCTGGTCAATGAATTGCATCCCAAAAATGCTTCGTATTCTATTATTGTAATACTATCCGGTATCGTTATGCTTTCAAGCTTTGAGCAGTTTGCAAATATACCGCTTTGCAATACAGTAACAGAATCCGGAATATCAAAGCTTTTTAAGCTTTTGCATCCGCTAAATGCGTAGCTTCCTATATTAAGGATGCTATCCGGAAGAGTGATAGATTTCAAACCGCCACAACTTGAAAATGCTTGTCTGTCAATAGCTGTAACACGCTTGCCTTCTATCTTCTTGGGTATCTCAATGTTTTCAAGCAGTCCGTCACAGCCTGTGATAGTGACCGTGCCGTCAACTTTATATGAAATATGATCGAAGAGGTCATGCTCGGAATCCTCAAAGAAAAGGCTCTCTCTTAAACGGAAATCGAGCAGATCAGGCTCATTTCTGAGATATTCGAGATACTTGCTGCCGGGGTGATATTCAATTGCACGGGCAATAAGAGTTCCGAGGCTGAGAGTTATATCGTCCTGATAAATATTTTCCTGAGCATAGTAATTGTTCCAGTCGTCAGAGAACCAGAAGGAATTACCGAATTTGCCCCAGTATTTTGTTATAGGCTGATTGTTCAAACGCTTCCATGTCTCTCCAAGACCGATACCGTTGGCAATGCTTGCACAGGAAGGAACCATGCTTATAGGATCAAGGGCATTGCTGATATTGAAGATATTGCTGTATTTTGCAAAATCATCGCCTCTGAGATAAGCTACATCAGGAACGGCAAAGTTATAATTATAAACTCCTGTTTGACCAACACCGCTCCAGCCTGAGATATACTTGGCAACAATATTTCCGACTGCTGCTCCTCTGCTGTGTCCTGTAATGATATATCTGCTACATCCGCTGTTAACGTGGCTCAGTACCTCATTGGCGGCAGTCTCAAATCCGTAGTGATAGCCGCCGTCATCGCCGATCTTATCATATCCTACATTCAGATCGCTGAACCACTCATTCTGTGCTAAAGAGCCTTCCGTGGTCTGAGTTCCTCTTATAACGATAAGGCATTCTTTTTCGCCGTTTGCGGTTGTTTTTGTACCGATAGTAAAACCGATATTATCCGGATCAGTTCCCTCTTCATTATAGCCTACCTGATAAAAATCAGAGGTATCAAAGCCGAGCGCCTGATAGTTCTTGTTGGTGTCCTCCTGATTATAAGCGCCTGTTGCGAGCGTTACGAGCATATGTGCAAGACGGGGGCTGTAGGTGCAGGAATAGCTTTCATCAAGAAGGTAATCAAGATCATAGCTGAAGCTTTCCTTGTTTCCACCGTCATACAGAAGCGTTACGCCCCTCGTGACTGCGTTTGCAATGGAAGATTCCGTCATCTCCGGCAGCATATTCAGCGTACTGCACATCATGATCGCCGAAACTGCTGATGCAAGACAACGTTTAAGTTTGTTTCTTACATTCATAAAAATTCCTCCTGTTACAATAAAATTGACGGGTAAAACCTTGCAAGCCAGTAAGGGTTTACACGTACTTATTACTTAAGCTATACTGAAAGCAGTAATTGGA
>Ga0256404_1003273_pt1 | contig 33479 bp, 19 predicted proteins | sample RumenRJG_01DNA_FD_185990 | JGI IMG/M metagenome (GOLD analysis project Ga0256404, IMG submission 185990) | Bovine rumen microbial communities from Lethbridge, Alberta, Canada - RJG_01 | ecosystem: Host-associated > Mammals > Digestive system > Stomach > Rumen | place: Canada: Alberta | collected...
ACGAGAATGGTCAGGAGTTGAACTTTGACAAGACCATTGACCCAGAGACTGGCATGATCAAACCAACGGGTGTTGTTCGTGACGCTATGGGTAATGTAACGACTCCGGCATATTGGTTGGGCAAATACAGCGACATGCCTCATATCCTGTCATTCCTGAATGAGAGTTATGAGACCATCTTTGAGGTTCTGATGACCGATACGGAGGTGGCACCGCTCCTTGGCCCGTTCAAGACAGCGTTTGAGAATAAGGCAATGGAACAGTTGGAAGGTATGATTGGTACGCTGCGCGTCTTCACTTCACGTCTTGCCACCAAGGAATCTTACTGGATTTTCCATAAGGATGGTGATGACTTCGACTTGAAAGTGTCAGACCCGAAGCATCCAAGTTATCTGCTGATAGCCAATGACCCAGAGATGGAGAGTATCATTGGTGCATTGAATGCTTTGATATTGAATCGACTTGTCACCCGTGTCAATACCGGCCAGGGCAAGAATATCCCTGTCAGCATCATTGTCGATGAGCTGCCTACCTTGTATTTCCACAAGATAGACCGTTTGATTGGAACGGCTCGAAGCAATAAGGTCAGTGTAGCCTTGGGCTTTCAGGAACTGCCACAGTTGGAAGCCGACTATGGCAAGACAGGTATGCAGAAGATTATTACCACAGTTGGTAACGTAGTAAGCGGTTCTGCCAGAGCTAAGGAAACCCTCGAATGGTTGTCCAATGACATCTTCGGAAAGGTCGTACAGTTGAAGAAAGGTGTAACCATTGACCGCGACAGAACTTCCGTTAACCTCAATGAGAACATGGACAGTCTTGTGCCAGGCTCTAAGATTGCTGATATGGCAACAGGCTGGATATGCGGTCAGACTGCTCGTGACTTTGTAAAGACAAAGACAGGTAGGGGAGGGAGTATGGACATACAGGAGTCAGAAGAGTTTCAAACCAGCAAGTTCTTCTGCAAGACTAACTTCGACATGGATGAAATCTCAAAGGAAGAGAAGGACTATGCTAATTATCCAATCCCTCAGTTCTACCATTTTGACTCTCCTGAGGTGCGTGAACGTATCTTATATGCCAACTTCCTTCAAGTCAATCAGGATGTGAAGGATATGATTAGGGAGATACAGGAGTTCAACAAGAAGTAGAAAAAGAGAAGTCTGCAAATTGCGGCTTCTCTCTTGCGACTTGTTGATTACTCTTGTATTTTTTCAGCTGTCGCTCTTCTGATCTGTTCTTCTGTTAACTGAAGGTGTTCGGGCAGATGAGTGTTCAATTCTAAGAGTGTCGTGGTGGATTCTTTCCTGTCGTTAAGTGCTTTACTCGCATTTTTGACAGCCTTGTCGCTTGTATGAGGAGCAACTTCTTCAAAGAGTCTATTTTCCTCCTCTTCCAAGACGTCTCTTCTTGCTCGTATCTCATCTATGGTCAGATTGCAGGCACGAATATCCGTAAGTAGAGATTCGTAGCGATTTCTGAAGTGCCTGACCTTCGCAGCATATGATTTGTTTGCATGTGATTTGTTTGCCAATTCCCCATCGGGAAAACGCCATACGAGAAAGGCACTTGCAGCGGCTATAACTGATGTCATAACACTAACCCATATTTCTCCACACCAAGAAAAAATAGTTCCAATTGCTCCAGCCGAAGTCAAAGCACTTAAAAAACACTTCCAGTTCTTGACGGTATTGTTGTCATGAACATTTATATCGCCTTCTTCCTCTTGAATCTTGTGTGTCCAGAGGATTTTGTCAAATCTTCCTGCAATTTGAAGATAAAGTAATAATTGTGAATTGTCCATTTTCTTTCTTTGTTTTTACCATCCATGCTTCTCAGCTGTCCATGGGGCCTTACCGTATTGATAAAAATAGCTGACCCAGTACAGATGGGATTCTAAGTGCGTCATATAATCTTTAATGTTAACCCCTTTCGGATAGTAGATTTTTATTTTGTCTGGTCTTATTAAGCATAAGGTATCATCGCTGTTTACATGAAGTTCAGAAAGTGGTAGATTGAGCATCTTTGCCATTTTCTTGATTTTTCCTCCAGTTTCGTAAACGGAGGGAAACGTGTCGCCGGAATGAAGCTTTATCAGAATCTCAAAGTTATCGGTAATGGGAGCCAAGTCTTTGAACTGGGCATTCATTTCAAATCTACCCACAATCATCCTGGCTGACGGCATATACGTCAGGCCAGAATGATGTTTTGTCAGCCAATTGAACTCGTTGTCAGTTAATAACTCCATGGTTTAGGTGCTGTAGAAAATCTATGTATATCTTGTTCTCTTTGCTCGTTCTCTTCTGCTTTTGGGAACATCGATGGGTCAAAGACTTTCCTCCATTCTTCAGAGGCTTCAATGTGCTTACCCTCCTTCTCGTATTGAATGGCCTTGTTAGCGCGCTTGATAGCCGTTTCGAAGTGGCTGCGTCTTTCATCATTGGAGGAAAGGCGGTTTTTCTTGTATATGAAAAACTCCTGTACAATATCTTCATATTTACTATCCTCCTTGCCATTAGGATGCGAGTCATCAAGGAATGCAATAACATCATCTACAAGTAAGTAAGACTTGTATGAGAGTGTTGATGTGTTGCGTACCCAGTTTTTGAGAATCTTGGTGAGCTCTCTTGTAAGGTTGCTTGAATCATCATTGGATTTTTGAAATGAGTCAACTTGCTTGCGTGGGTCAAAATCGTCTTCCCAATAGCCACCATCCTCCGTATTGGGAATCTTAAAAGTGTTATCGTCATTTTCCAAAGCAGGAAGGACTTCCACATTATGATGTCCATCACTAAATTCAACCAAAACGACTTTACCCCAAGCATGAATCTTTTCGGTTGTCGTATATTTATCTTTCAGTGCATCCCTCACTTCTTGTAGGAGGGCAGAGGGGTTGTCCTCGTATTTCTCGTATGTATCTTCATCTATTTTAAACAATACATCTACGTCTGAACCGTCTTTTATTGGGCGGATGTTTGTCTTCGTCTTGTAAGAACCAAATAGAAATTGATCGTTACAGTTTGAATCCCTGTCGTAAAAATGTTTTGCCAAGCAATCAATGACACCAGAGTATTTCGTCTTGGCATCGTCTCTTTGAGACTGGGTTAATGTCAGGTTGCCGATAAACTCGTCAAATAAATTTTCTATTGTCTTCATAAAAATCAAATTTATACAACCAACATGCTGCAAATGTTATGCCAAAGGTGACAAAAATGATTTTTCAATGAGCAATACTGACATCCAGGGCTGACAAATTGACAAAAACGCAATTTTCTTGCCGAAAAGTACGTTAATTTTCTAAAAGTAGAACGATAATTGCGAGAAAAACACTATCTTTGTACCCAATAATTAATAATGTGTAACATGGAAAATAAAGATTTGAATCGATTGAAAGTGGTTCTCGCGGAGAAGAAACGCACTAACAAGTGGCTTGCAGAGCAACTTGGGAAAGATCCAGCAACTGTTTCTAAATGGTGTACCAATTCTGCTCAACCAAACTTAGAGAATCTCATGGAAATAGCAAGGTGTCTTGGCGTTGAAGTGAAAGAACTTATACGATTTGAAGCATTGCCAGAAGTAGAGGCTAAAAACAGCTAATATATGACAAACAGTGAAATTCAAGACATACTCAAAATGAGAATGAATATCTATGCTGCGGGCATAAATGCTGGAGCATGGAAAGATATAAATACAGCTGGTGCATCGGATATGATGGCATACCTTTTCCCAAAGTCGGGACAGTTGGCATACTATCAGTTGATGATGGAGCAGATGCGTGTGGCACACAGTTCTCTTACAGGTGGTGTCTATTTCCTTTTCAAGATGCCGGTTCAGATTGAAAAGGAGATTTCAGATTATCTTCGTAAAGAAGAAATTGATTTGAATACCCTGGTAAGCAATCCGTCAGATTATCTTCTGTCGATGGATTCCATTCCCACAGACCATAGCTTTACAGCTGTTTGCATCGGAGCATTCTCTGTGCAGAATCTGGACAGTCTTCTCAGGCTCTGTGCTTCACATTACAGGTATTCTTTTGAGAATAACATACAATCATACCCATACTTCGAATGAATAGGAATACAAAATATACATACGGCTTAGCAAAAGGATGTGCTTTGATTGAGGAAACGCTGGCTTTGCTCTCCATCTACAAAGGTGGCATGAGTAAGGATGAACTTGCAGATTTTGTTCATGAAAGCAACTTCCTTAGCCGTTGCACAGCAAAAAGAAGCGAGGATATTGTAAAATTGGTTTTCTACCCTCGTTTTATGAAGTCAAATCCCAAGGTTCCTGTATGGCTTCGAACTATCAGGGAGAAAGGATTGATGCTGTCACAATTCAAACAACTCTTGTTGCTTTATTGTGCCCGTGAAAATGCTGTCGTTTATGACTACATTGTTCAAAATCTGAACGAGTTGAAGAAAAACAATGCCGAGAAGTTGCCCAAGAACGACACCCTATTTTTCATTGAGAGTATCGTGGAAAATGGTCTGGCGCAATGGGGTGAGCCTGCAAGAAAGAGAAATTCAGGCTATGTCAAATCCGTTCTTATGGATTTTGACCTGACCAACAAAAAAGACGAAATACTGCCTTACGAGATAAGTGACTTTACGGTTCTGTATCTCATGCATGAACTTCATTTTGCAGGCCTCTCCGATGCAGCCATTTGGAATCATGAGGACTGGCAGTTATTTGGATTGGACAAGTATTCCACATTGGAACACATTATGCAGCTGAACATAAAGGGAGGCTATATTGCTCAAAACACTGGAGATTTAATAACGATTTCTTGGAACTATCAAACGATGGAGGACTTTATCAATGGAGCGTTATGAAGATAAAATAGAAAAGGCTTTACAGCAGCTGTGGAAGCCCAGTTCGATTACCCCAACAGGTGGTAATCCCATTGTGTATTTGGTTTATCAGCCCGAAGACGCAATGAGAATACGCGACCTCGCCACATCGTTCCTTCCATCAAAAGCAGAATATTTCGGTTTTGATGTGATATTCGTATCGTTGGGACAGTTGATAGACCAGTTTATTAACAACCATCCCTATCGGGATATGTGGTTGTCTCCAATGGTTGACGAGTCGAGTCTCTACAAAAGTATCAAACAAGAGTTAGATAAGAGCCAGTATCTTGAATCAGAACTGCTGAAGATTCAGGAAGAGGCGACTGGAGAGCATCCTCTCATTGTGATTAAGGATGTAGAAATGCTTCATCCATTCCACATGATGGGTGCTATCGAGAATAGAATCTACAATAAGATTCAAATTCCCATGTTGGTGCTCTATCCAGGAGAGACACAGGGCACGGCTCGCTCTTTCCTAAATATCTATAATCAAGACGGCAACTACCGTTCCATTAACGTGTAAATATTACGACTATGCAACATATACAAGATTTATTCGATCCGTCGAAAAAGATAAACCGTAAGATTGAGAGTGTTGTAACCTTTGGTGCAAATACTACAAAAGACCTAAAGGAGGAAATCAATGAGTATGTGGTGACAGACAAGCTTCACCGCAATTATGAAGATGTCATCCAAGACCTTCAGACTGCCTTTGATGACGGCAGCAAGGAGGTTGGTATCTGGGTATCTGGTTTCTATGGCTCTGGTAAGAGCTCGTTTGCCAAATACTTGGGCTTATCTTTTGACAAAGGACTCTTAATAGATGGAGTTACGTTTGGTGATAAGCTGATGAGCCGTATTCAAGACATGGCAATAACAGCTATGCATAAGACTATCATTGCACGTCACAACCCAGAAGTGGTTATGATTGACTTGAGTACACAGTCAGTCGCCGGAAAGGTTGCTAACGTTACTGATATCGTCTATTTTGAAACTCTTAAGCTGCTGGATATCACTAAGTGTAGTGACCAGAAGGTTATGTGCTTTATTGACATGTTGCATAGCGAAGGGAAATATGACGAATTCCTTCAGCTGGTAAAAACGGAAAGCAATATGTCTTGGGAAGACATCGAGAGTAACGACCTGATGGCAAACATGACAGCGGCTAAGTTTGCGCCTCGTCTATTGCCTGCATTCTTCCCCAATCCCGAGAGTTTCATGAACATGACGCTCAACAGTGCGCTTAATGAAAAAGAGCGTTTCCAGCGTCTATATAAACTCATCAAAGAGAAGACTGGTCACGATAAAGTGATCTTCGTACTTGACGAGGTGGGACAATATGTTTCCTCAAATGTTGACCTGATACTCAACGTTCAGGGCATGATGCAAATCTTTAAAGATGAATTCCGTGGTAGTGTTTGGGTTATCGCTACTGCTCAACAGACACTCACAGAAGACAACCGTCAGGCACAGCTTAACTCAAATGAGCTGTTCCGCTTGAAGGACCGATTCCCTGTGACTGTGGATATAGAGGCAAATGACATCAAGGAAATCATTACCAAGCGTCTTCTCGGAAAATCTCAGGAAGGACAAACATACCTAAAGAACCTGTTTAATCAAAACGAGGGTATCATTAAGAACAACATTCACCTTTCGCTTCAGGCACGGAGTATTTATAATCAGGTGCTGACGGAGGAGTTATTTGCTAACCTCTATCCGTTCTTGCCCGTTCATATAGACATTCTGTTGTCACTTCTGCAAAAGCTGGCAAGCCGGACAGGTGGTGTTGGTCTTCGTTCCGTCATTCGTCTGATTCGTGACATCCTCGTAGAGAACCATTTGGCAGATGCTACCATCGGACAGCTGGCTGGCCCAGAACATTTCTACGACGTGTTGCGAACCGATATGGAGAAGAACACGGCAAAGGAAGTGGTTACTGCTGCAGAGAAAGCCATCCGCATGTTCAGTGGTGATGTTTTGGCTATACGCATCTGTAAGACCATCGCTGTGATGCAGTTGCTTGATGACTTCAATCTCTCTTTCGACAATTTGTGCGCTCTCCTCTACAATAAAGTGGGAGGCAACTTTGATAAGAGTCAAATTCGCCAAAAGGTGGACGAGATAATATCGTCTGAGGGATTGACACTTCAGGAGATCGAAGGCAAATATCAGTTTATGACAGATGCTATTCTTGGCATTCGCGATGAACGTAATAATATTATTCCTCGTGATAATGAGAAAGCAGAAGTCATGCAGTCGCTTATCAAGGACATGATGACACCAGCTCCTTCGGTCAATGTGTTTGCGAGCAAAACGATTACTGCTGGATTGGAATTGAATGAAAGAGGTCGTGCCTATACCATATATCCCACTACAAGCTTGAAGATTAATGTTCGCTTTGTGGATGGTGCATCCTTCACGGAGACACATCAGGCTGTACTTACTGAGAGCACACGTCCCGATAACACCAAAACGCTGTATTGGATCTGCACCCTCAGTAAAGACAAAGACGAACTCCTGCAGGAAATCGTTCGTAGCCGTGCCATCAAGAATCGGCATCTGAACGAAACCAACAAGGAAATCCAGCAATATCTTCGTGCCCAAACAGAAAACGCTGATGAGAAATCTCGTCAGCTAAGTCAAATACTTCGTGAGGCACAAGCAAACAGTGAAATTATTTTCCGTGGAAGTCCTCAGCAGGTAGATGGTGAAACCTATCGCACAGTTGCGCTAAAGCAAGCAGCTGAAAAGGTATTTGAAAAATATCCTTTGGCCTCAGTGAATATGAAGTCAGATTGCGTCAACAAGCTTTACTCGTATGCCGACTTAACCACAATTCCTGATGCTCTTAATCCGTTGAAGATTATAAATACCGGTGACGGCACAATCAACGCCTCTCATGCTGCGCTTTCTGAAATTAAGGAGTTTGTTGCTTATCGTAACGAAGTAACTGGGCAAGATTTGATTGCTCATTTCGAGCGTGACCCATTTGGTTGGTCAAAGGATACTTGTCGATACCTGGTGGCATTGATGTTAAAAGCAAGTACCATACAACTGCGTGTGGCTGGTAGGGACATTACAGTATTCGGACAGTCTGCTGTAGATGCTATGCAAAGCAATATCAGCTTCAACAAAATTAGCATTTCACTCAATACTGAAGGAGCGTTGACAATTCAGGAATTGCTGAAAGCTGCACAAAACCTTACTGCTCTCTTCAACAGTTCGCGCATATCTCCCGTAAAAGACACGATTGCTGCAGAAGCTCTGAAGAAGGTCACTTATCATAGCCAACGCTATGGCAAGTTGCTGCCTGACTTTGAACGATATCAATTAGCTGGACTTTCTTTGGTGCAAAAGGCCATGAACTATACCAAACGCATCATTGATAGTGAAGGCGGTGAAGCAGCTTATTTACTTGGAAAAGACCAAGAGTGTGTCACGGCATTCAAATATGTCATGGGTGTGTATAAAAAGAATGCCGATTCGGGTATGATTGACCAACTGAAACATATTCATCGCATTATTTCAGAATCCGAAACGCTTCCCGAGGTACCTATGCTTTCTGAATTCCGCAAGAACATCAATAATGTTAGTCAGCTTTACAACCAGTATGTTGCCACAGTTGACATTCATCAGATAGCTCCTGACATAAAGGATCTCAGCGACCAGCTCGACAGCTATGTGGAGTCAGCATGTGTCAAATTCCAAACAGAGGCCAACGGCATCATTGCCAATAGTCGACAAGAGATGCGCCAGATGCCAGAATACGGAAAGCTTACTGATGAACAGCGTACCAAGGTGGATACATCGATGGATAGTCTTGACCTGGATTTACCACCAGCGTCTCTTGAAATGTTGCGTGAAATGGTAAACAAATACACTCAGTATTATTTACCACTTGGTAGGATAGATAACATCAAGGCTGAAATACGTCGCTTAGCCAAGGAGAACGAACCACCTATTACCACACCATCTACAGGGCCTGCACCGACAGGAGGAACACCTACTGGTGGCGTTGGCGAACCTGTGGTACGTCCTTGTCGTCTTAGTGTAAAGCGGCAATTGAAGTCTCGTGAAGAATTGGAAACAGTTATTTCAACACTGAGCAGTCATTTAGACGACATCAGTGAAGAGACACCCATCGAATTTAGCATCAACGAATAACAAATATACAATATATGATTTCGCAAGGCGGAAAGAAAATATTAGAGCGGTTTGTCACCAATGCCAAAAACCTGCTGATGCAGAACATAACGGAGTTACTGCAGCAGTACTATGGTATTTGGGCTGACGGACACAGCATTGCTGTTGAATCGCTGCCCAATCAAGACACAGACATCGTGCATACGGCACGTATGTTGCGTGAGCGTTTGGGGCACTTGTTGGCAGCACTACCAGAGAATAAAACGAACAAAGAGAAGCTTGCAGTCGGACAACTGATTAGTGAACAGGCGTTCACCCAGCTCAATCGTTTCTGCGCACTGCGAATGTGCGAAGAACGCGACTTGATTCTTGAAAGCATCCGTCATGGGTACGACTCAGGCGGTTTCCAAGGCTATGATGCTGTGGCCAGCTTGGTTCCCACCAGCAAATATCAGCGATACAAATGGTATCTGCAGAGCATCTTCGATGAGCTAAGCATTGAACTTCCTGCCGTCTTTGACCGTTATTCGCCCTATGGTCTTGTGTCCCCTGACGAGAGCACATTGATGAGCCTGCTCGATATGATCAATGACGAACAGCTCTCTGCTTGGTACGACGAACAGAACAATACCACTGTCAACTTCTGGAAGGAAGACGAGACGCTGGGTTGGATGTTTCAGGACTACAATTCCTTAGAGGAGCGTCGCCAGATGCGTGAAGAGAGCAACAAGCCTCGTAACAGCCGTGAAATGGCGGTGCGAAATCAGTTCTTTACACCAGAGTATATTGTTCGCTTCCTGACAGACAATTCCCTTGGTCGTATCTGGTATGAAATGACAGGTGGGCAGAGCCGTATTGGTGAAGAACAATGTAAGTATATGGTGCGCCGTCCCAACGAACAGTTGACAGAACGCGCCATTAAAGAGCCTACAGAAATCCTTTCGCTCGATCCTACTTGTGGCTCCATGCACTTTGGCATATACCTGTATGAGGTGTATGAATATATCTATATGGATGCCTGGGACAATCAGCCCCAGTTGCTGCATGAATTCCGTGAGATTCACACTCGTGACTCCTTCCTGAAGGAGGTGCCACGTCTTATCTTGGAGAAGAATATCTATGGTTGCGAGATTGACCCTCGTGCCCTTCAGTTGGCAGCACTCAGTCTTTGGCTACGTGCTCAGAAAAGTTTTGCGCAGATGGGCATACAGGCTGGTGAACGCCCACTCATCAAACGAAGCAATCTGGTGTTGGCAGAATCAATGCCAGGTAACAAACGTTTGCTCAATGGTTTGATGGAAGAGCTCGACAAGCCTATGCAACGCTTGATAACCAAGGTATGGGAAAAGATGAAGTTCGTGGGCGAAGCTGGTCTTTTGTTTAAGATGGAACAGGAGATAGATGCAGAGATTGATTACCTGCGCCAAAACTGGGCAAAGGTAAACCAATACCGCTATGCAAATCTTTTCTCTACAGACGAAGAACGCGCACGGATTGAAGCTGAGAACGCAACCCGAAAAGCATTGAAGCAGAACAAAGAGGGCTTCTTTAACGAAATCACCATCCGTTTGCAGGAGGCTTTGCAGCAGCTTTCTGCAAAGCTGAGTGAGGAAGAAGGTTATGAGAATGCCTTGTTCAGTGAAGACGCCACACGTGGCTTTGCTTTCATTGAACTTTGTCAGAAGCGTTTCGATTGTATTGTAATGAATCCTCCGTTTGGAGAAGGCAGTGAAAACACAAGCGATTATTTGGATGATCATTATCCGGCATGGTGCCGCAACCTTGTATGTGCATTCTTTGACCGCATGCAGGAAATGCTTGACAGTCAAGGAAGGCTTGGCGCTATCTTTGACCGAACGGTAATGATTAAGTCTTCATATGAGAACTTCCGCAAGCGTAATCTCTGCGGATTTATCACAAACTGCGCTGATACTGGTTGGGGGGTTCTGGATGCAAGTGTGGAAACATCTACACTCGTGCTTAATAAATACAGTTCAGATGTTGAAGGTGTGTTTATGGACGTACTGGATGTTAATCCTGAAGAGAAAAACGTCCAATTATGTGCTTTGATTTCTGCGTTGGGAAAAGGAGATGAGGTTAAATGGAATCATAAAGCCAAGTCTATAGATTTTAGTAATCTCCCCAATACGATTATTGGATACTACCTGAATGGTGATATCTTAGCATTATTCAAAAATAGAAATATTGAACAGAGGGGGCTTCAGGCTAGACAAGGTCATGCATTTATCTCGTCATGGAATTATCGTTTATTTTATGAACTATGTGACACAAACGACCTGCATTGTTTATATAATGGTGGTAGCTTTACGCTCTTTTATAGTATAACGAGAGATTGTGTAAAATGGGTAAATGACGGAATGGCTATTAAAGCTCATTCGTCATTTAGAAATTCAAGTGGAGATTATCAGTTATCTTTTGGCGTAGGGTACGGAAAAAGAGGAGATATTGTTGATGCACACATTTTGAAAAGTAATAATTTCTTTTCCGTAGAAGGGTTGGCGATTCCTCAAATTGGGAAAGCAAATAGTTTCTCAGTTTTAAGTTTAATAAATTCTATTTTAGGTCAATACTCTATAAATTTATATTGTGCTCAGCATAAACATGCAGGTTATATGAATCTGCTCCCCATGCCAGACTTTGCCTCTCGCCAATCTGACATAGAACGTGTAGTCAATGATATTATTGATATCAAACGGCACTGGTTCAGCCTTGATGAAACCAACTTGGAATATCATGGTTTAATAGCTCAAATGAATATTTCAACAAGCATTGACTCTGCCCTTGATGCTATGCAGATGCAAATAGCTGCTGACTATAACCGCTATCAAAAGTTGGTGAAAGAAAACGATGACCTATGGATGGATTTGGCAGGCATTGAGCAAGACAGTGATTTCCGCAAAACCCTAAATGACTACAAACAACGTCGCCCTTACGAGGAAATGCTTTCTATTGATGGAGCAAGCAGTGAAAATGTCATTGACAAAAAGGTGATGGCCCAAGAAATAATCATGGAATTGGTTGGCATGGCTTTCGGTCGTTGGGATTCTGCATACGCTACTGGCGAGAAAGCAATTCCTGAGTTCGGTGATGTATTCGATGCATTGCCGTTCATGCCAGTGGTTAGCCTCGAAGGTAATGAAACGGCATTCCCGATACCAGAAGACGGAATACTAACCAATCAGTTGGATTCGCCTCTAAACCTCGCATCACGTGTTAGTGAAGTTATGCGTGTGATTTGGAATGATCAGGCTGATGATATAGAATATGAGCTTTGTCAGATGATAGGCTGTCGCAGCTTACAGGCATGGTTCGAGAATCCCAATGGCTTTTTTGACTATCACTTCAAACGCTATACCAAGAGCCGTCGCAAGGCTCCTATCTACTGGCCATTTACATCAGAAGATGGTAGCATCACTTATTGGGTTTATTATCCAAAACTGACCAAGAACACATTGCCATCACTGGTTGTTCGTTTACGCCAACAACAAGAGCAGTTGCGTTCTGCACTCAACGCAGCATTGACGAGCCACAATAAGAGCAAAGAAAATGAGGTACGTAGCACATTACAACAGACAGAGAAAATGATGGAACAGTTGAATACCATCATAGCAACTGGGTATGACCCTTGTCACGATGATGGTGTGCCGGTAACAGCAGCTCCGCTCTATGAACTCTTTACTCATCGTCAATGGAGACAAGAATGTGAAAGTAACATGAAATGCCTTGAAGAAGGAGAATATGATTGGAGCAATCTGGCGATGAGCCTCTATCCGGCACGCATTACGGCAAAAGCCAAGAAAGACTGGTGCATGGCTCTGACTCACGGATTGGAACACCTGTGCGAGAACAAACCTAAGGAAAAGCGTTCGAAGAAAAAGATGCCAGAAGCAACGCAGCAAACACTTAATTTGGAGTAATATGGACATACAAGGATATATCATTGACCACTGGCTGGAACGTATGGATGCAGAGCATCCCGTACTGGCAGTTTATGACCCAGAAGGTCGATATGCAGAACTTCTTCCATTGGCTGAAGAAAAGGGTGTGAAAGTAATTGATACGACTCAAAACTTCCTCCATGCACGCCTTGCTGCTTCTCGTTATTGGCGCGAGAACCTGTCGTTGAATGGCCAAGATCGCATGATTGTGTACCGCAAACGAAGAATACCCAACAATAAGCGGGAACAGGTCGAAGAGCCATTTTCATGTTTCATAGCAGGTGGCTATATCTTCCCCAATGGTCCTAAAGATGAATTTCGCAACCTTTGTAATGCTTTCCTGCCAAGCAAGCAAAAGGAAGTGGAAGATTTGTTCGCCATTGGTTCACCTTCGTTCAACACAATTAATGCCCTGCTTGACGGTGCTGCCTATCCTGAGTTGGAACAGTTGACAGGAGGTAAGAGCTTCGCTGAAATGATTGTTGGACTGTTGGCGCAAAATGAATGTGCCAACATGAAATGGTTGTCTGAGTGGAAGAAATTTACCGAAATTCATTTCCCAGGCCTTAATGCTGATGGTGCGTCACTGCAAGACATTCAAGCAAGGCTTTGGTCTTACTTGTTGTTCAGTGAATTTGTTTTCGACCTTCCAGATTCTTTGCCGGATGCCCTAAAGAGTGTTCCAATGGCCAAAGAAGCATCAAAAGATAATGTATATCTGATATGCGATAAACTGCGTAATCAAAAGAACCTGAGAGAGACGTATGTCAGGATGGCGAACAAGACCACCCAGGCTTTGCACTTGGATGAGTTATTTGCCAAAGCTAAACATCTGGGCGAAAGAGTTACCTTCTCTTTTGAAAACCATGTAGAATATACCCGATTTATAGAGCACCTGAAGAAAGGTGAATTGGAACTGGCAGAAAGCATTCTGCGTAAGAACCAACAGGATGTTTGGTGTGAGGAAGATAAAGAGGTTTCTACCTTCTGGCAGTTAGCTGAATGCGTGCTCACAATGTGCAGATGCGCAAGTCAGGGTATAGATTACGACAATACGCTGAAAGGACTCGTTACATGGTACACCCAGAAAGGCTATCAGACAGACGAGGCCTTCCGTCGTTTCCATACAAATCTTCAGAATGTCATCACTCATACTGCATATATCGATGAATTATCCGAGATATTGAACAGTCGTTATCGTGACTTCAACGAACGGACGGTTAAGGCATATCAATCACATGTTTTGGAGGCAAAAGATCTTCCTGAAATGAAGAATCAGGCTTGCGTCCAATTTGTTTATCTTGCTTTGGCCGAGGGTAAACGTGTGGTATATGTTGCCGTCGATGCTTTGCGATATGAGATGGGATTGACTTTCAAACGTAGTATAGAAAGCCGTTATAAAGAAAGGATTGAGTGTAATCCGCATCTTTCCGTTTTCCCCGCCGTGACACGATTTGGTATGGCAGCACATTTGAATGACATCACCGTGTGTGTGGAGGAAAAGAAGTTACAGCCAGTTATTGACGGAAAAATTGTAAAACTGCCAGACGACCGCACCGCATATCTCAAAGAGCGAACTAATGTGGAGGTGCAGGACATTCGTCTTGAAGATTTTAATGCCGCTGCCATCAATGATTCGACCCGGTTGTTGGTCATCCGTAGCTTGGCTATAGATTCTTCAGGAGAGAATGAAAAAATGAATGGCCTACCCACAATGGAGCGTGAGTTGGTAAATCTGGCTAAGGCTACAGAGGCTTGCCGGCAGAAGGGCTTTGACATAATGGTGATTGCTGCAGACCACGGATTTATGCTTCAACCATCCTTCCGCGTTGGTGACTTGATTGAGAAACCTGTTGGCAGTGATGTGGTTCTGGATGAATCAAGAGTTATTGTTGGTAGCCTGAATGAGACGGAGGATACATTATCATTTACCCCCGGAGAATTAGGGGTAGATGCTCCTGTTATGAAGTTTTGCTATGCGAAAGACTTTACAGTTTTCCGCAAGGGAGAAGTTTATTACCATGAGGGCTTGTCTCTGCAAGAGAACGTGGTGCCTATAATCACAATTCGCCTGCAAGACGAGCAGAAGCAAAAGCCATATAAGGTAGAATTAGCATATAAAGGAAAAGAATCAGGAACTGTTTATAGCCGTCGCCCAATTATCGACATTAACACTACGTTTGCTGATTTGTTCGCTGATGATGTTCATATCATTGTTCAGATAACAGATGACAATGGCAATATGATTGGCCGTCCCGAAGGAAGAGCCTATAATGAGGTGACTGAACAGATAGATATTCCTGCCGGTGCTACACAGCTCCGTCAGCCATTCAGCATTGAAGATGACTATAACGGAAATATAGTGAAAGTGAAAGCTCTGGATGCTTCTACACATGCAACATTGAGCGAAATTAAGTTGAACTTTGAAAACGAACTATAATGAACGACTTGGATATTAAATTGCATGAAGCCTTTCCAGGAAAGGTTGTTCGTAAAGACTTGCTGCATGAAATCAAACGTGCAGTGAATGTTCCTTCTTTCGTATTGGAATTCTTGCTGTCACGTTATTGTGCCAGTGAAGACCCTGATGAAATTGAAGAAGGAAAGAAGGCCGTTCTTCAAACGATAGAGAAGTGTTATGTTCGTCCTGATGAGTCGAACAAAGCACAAGCGATAGTCGAGCAGCAGAAACGTCACAAGTTCATTGACAAAATCCACGTAAAGTATGTGGAGCGCGAGAAACGCTATTGGGCTGAGATGGAAAACTTTGCCTCAAAGCGCATTGCTATCAATCCGCGATTCTATCAAGAGAACGAGAAGCTTCTGGAGAGCGGCATTTGGGCAGAAGTGACTTTGGCATACAACGAAGTGGAGGAAGATGACTACGCTTTCTTCATTGAAGATTTACGCCCTATTCAGATAGCCCATTTCGATGCAGAGAAGTTCTTCAAAGGTCGTGAACACTTCACTACCGATGAGTGGATTGATGTGCTGATTCGCAGTATAGGCCTTGACCCTGATTGGCTGGCAGAACGTTCACGGAAACTGAATGGCGACAAAGACGGACGGCGATTGAAATTCCATATTCTCTCACGCTTTATTCCACTGGTGCAGAGTAACTACAATAGTATTGAATTAGGTGGAAGAAGTACTGGTAAATCATACTTCTTCTCAGAATTCTCTCCTTATTCCACCTTGCTTTCTGGTGGTCAAGCTTCCACTGCTACACTGCTCTATAACAACCAACGCAAACAAGTTGGTGCCGTTGGATTCTGGGACAATGTGGCATTTGATGAAGTCGCCAAGATGAAGATAAAAGACGCTGATACCGTTCAAATCATGAAGGACTATATGGCTAACGGACGTTTCTCTCGTGGTCGAGAGGTGACAGGTTATGCCAGTTTCTCTTTTGTCGGCAACTTCGACTTGAACATACCTCGAATTGTAAACAGCTATGACCATGACTTGCTTGTAACGCTGCCAGAGGCATTTGACTTGGCTGTCATTGACCGTATCTATAACTACATTCCCGGATGGGAGATTCCGAAGATCGACGACAGCGCATACAACAACAACTTCGGTCTGATTACCGATTATATGTCAGAGGCATTGCACTACCTATTCGTTCATGACAGTGATTATGTTGGCGTGGTGAATACACGTTTGAAGAAAGGTGACAACATTGAAGGTCGTGACAATCGTGCTTTGCAGAAGACTCTTTCAGGCTTCATCAAACTGTTGTTCCCAACAGGACAGCCTACAGATGAAGAGTTCGACGAGATTGTGGAATATGCTATCGAAGGCCGCCGTCGTGTGAAAGAACAGTTGAATAAACGTAAACCTGATGAGGAATACGCACATATCAATATGTCGTATATTAACAGAAATGGTGAGAAGGTTGTCGTTTACTGCCCTGAGAGCAAGTACAGTGAAGCTACGCAGAACCCACGTAAGGAAGTGGGCGTAGTAGTGCTGACTGAACCTGCTACTCCTGTTAGCACCCCAGAGCCAGTTGCTCCTTCTGCTAATCCTGTTTCTTCTCAGCCTGTCGCTCCATCTGTAACCGAACCAGTAGAGAACGATGGCCCGAAAGAAAAGACTGTGGATGTGCAATACGGTGATACAGGCTACAGCTACGACGAACTGTTTGCAGAGTATCTAAAAGGTGCACAGGTTGTGATGCTGGAAGAGCCTTATCTTGCACATGGTTATCAGATGACAAACCTTGTCAGATTCGTTGAACTTTTGGTCAAGATAGGCGACTGTAAGGTGTTTAAGTTAGTAACTAAGCCTGGCGAAACACCAGAAGAATCAACAATCATCAGTGACAGCTTGATGAAGCTACGCGACACCTTGGATGACATGGATGAATGCAATATGAAGTTCGAATACGAATTTGACGAGAATTCCCATGACCGATTTATACGTACCAGTAACAACTGGGACATCACACTCGGTAGAGGTCTGCACTTCTATCAGAACATGAACCCCAACAAGGATAGTCGCAACTACTTCCAGATGGGAACTTACGATCTCTCTCTCCGTCCATGCTTGAAAGCAAGATTTATTTTTACTAAACGAAATGCGGAAGAATAAATATATTTTTATAAAACATCATTATTATTTTGAAGATTATGTATTTAGACTTTGTAAAAGATATTATAAAAAAAGGTGATAATGTTATCGTCACTTGTAAGGACGAAACATTACAAGGTATTGTTGTTAAGATAGATGAGAACTTAGTAGCAATACAAAAACATGATAATTCAATAGTTGTAAAAAGAGATGAGGATATTACCAACATAAAAACTATAAAATTAAATCCTATAGTTGATGGAGGGGAAAAAGAAATTATTGAGGAGAATAATCACCAAGAGAAAGCCCGATGTGGAATGATTCTAGTAAAAAAGGAAAAAACTGAATCTTTCCATTGTTCTATCTGTGGAAAAGACAAGGTGTCAAAAAAGTATGCTATCGAAGTCGGGAATCCGAATATCCGTATTTGTAATGCATGTTATGGATGGACATTGTCAAGAATAGAAAATAAGTAGTTATGTATTTGGATTTTATTGCAGATATAGCTAAAGTAGGTGATAGTATTCACATTACTTGCCAAGATGAAATTATTGATGGAACAATTGTTAAGATTGCTCCAACTCTTATTGCAGTAAGACTATTGGATGGTTCATTGATCATCAAAAAAGATGAAGAAATCACAGACATTTCATTTAGTTCATCTATGTCAGAGGAATACAATTCTGATGCTGTCATTCAGAGTGATTCCAAAAATGCTCAGAAAAAGCAAGAAAGAGAACCTAAGATACCTAATGATAAAGAAAGTGATCTTTCACAAATTAACAGCGATATAACGATTGGGAAATATGAAGAAAGCTGGGATGTTATTGACAAAAATGAAATTCTCAAAATTGCTAATAGCATAAAGTCATCTTTGTCTGCGCATGAGCGTTCAATAATTGTATCAAGTAATGCTAATGTTGTTGAAGTTATTAGAAAGTCATTTCGTGTAAATACAGATGACCATCCAAAGCTTTCAGTAAGTACTTCTACAATTATTGAGCAAGGTCTATTGAACGATCTTTTGCATTTTAATATTGGAGATTCTTTACCAGTGGTGATTTATTATCATAACACTGGTGTGTTTGAAACAAAAACCGTCTTTTTAACTCTTGCGCCAAATAGTATTGAAGGTTATGTGGAAATCTTAATTAATGCTATATCTGAGGGTCATTACCGTCAAGCTAAATCTTTATGCTATTTTTTGTTATCCCAGATATCGAAAGGTTTTACAAGAAGTAAACTGTTATCTCTTGTGCGTTCTCTGAAACCTGTAAATGCTTTTATTAAAGAAAAACAGGAACGTTTAAAGACACCAACAAAAATACCAAAAGGGTATAAGACAATAGAAAAGGATTTGAATTTATTGATTAGAGAAGGTAATCATTCTGAAGCGATAGCGATGATAGATGATATTCTCCAACACTCAGTGATTGACAATAAGTACAAAAGTAGTTTGTTGCTTAGAAAGGCTCAGGCATTCTCTTCTATTAAAGATTATGAACATGCGAGATTAGCATACATCGATCTTGTTACTTTTAAAGAGAATACTGGGGGGGATCCCAAAAATTTAAGTCATTTGTTAACAGAGCTAGCTCGTTTACAAGCTATTGATAAATCTGGTTATGAGGATGCCTGTAAGTCTGCCGAAAAGGCTCTGTCTTATAATCCTCAGAATAAATATGCATCGACTTTGCTAGAACAACTTAAGGCAGGGACGTTTAATACTATCACAGTTTCAAGTGCTGCGCCGACTAATGCTGAAACTCCTGAAGAGGATAAGGAATTGATTCTTGATTCTGAAAATTCCGCGAGCACTATCAGCAAAATGATAGATATTGATATCAAGGAACATAAATACAGTAATGAGCTAATTATTGCTAATGGAGGAGTTCCTTCTGTTCTGATAGCAGAGAATATTCTTTCTGAAGCAAAATCATATAAAGGTACAGATTTGGGAGAAAGGTATCCTATTTATTTAGAAGCGGCTAAAGCTTTTAGTGAATTACCTGTTGGTAGTTATGATTTGGCCAACTATATGGAGGCAGTTGCATATTATGCTGTGTATAAAGGTAATTTTTTGTTTAAGAAATTTGACAATGATATAAAATCTATTAATGATATTAATATAAACTATCTCAAAAGACTTAGAGATAGTGCATGTAGTTACTATGTAGAGTCGCTAAATTTATTGACAAATGTAAATGCTAACATGCTTAGTACGATTTTATGCAATTATATTAAATTGAATGTCGCAATTATTAATTTAGAGAAAAAACAAGATGTTAATCTTTCTGGAAATTTCAACAAAGTTTTTTTGACATGTATAAATAGCAAAGATCAATCTATCAATGAAATTGTCTGGAAAACTATAATTGTTGTAAGTGCAGCTAGTTCTGATGCATGGAATAGACTTTGGAGTAGGAATTATTTTAAAAAAGTTGAGTGGAGACTTGAGTTTAATAAAGCCATTAAAGATGAATCAAAGCGACCTGGTATATATGCGATTATTAACAAACAAAACAATAGTCAAATAGATGAGTCACTAAGTCCAGGTAGTTTTTTGAAAAACGCGTTGTCATATAGGCAAAAACGCACAATTCTACTATCAGAACTTTTTTCTAGAATAATTAAAGAGGAACTTAACCTACATTTGTTATCTTCATTGGAAGCTCTTTGGTCTCAATTAAAAGAGTTTGCAGATTTGCTTAATGAAACGGAATCAGAATCGAAATTGGCCGTTGATGAAATATTATTAATTATAAAGCCTTATATAAACCGGAATCAAGTAGAAAGAACAAATATCCTTATACAGGTTCAGTCAAAAATTAATGAGCAGTTGACATTCATCAATGATAATACAACCTATTATGGTCGTACATTTTTCTTTCCTTTATTGAGGAAATGGAGAAGGACAATAATGGCACTTTTAGAAAAGAAAATTGCAGACACAATGCCCCAATTAACGGTGGTGGCAGATCCTCCGTATATTGTTGATGTAAAAGGCACTAAAGTCGTTAATTTAATCATAAAGAATGATGGTGAAAGTACGGCAGAAGGTTGTGTGATGGTACCAAATGTTACTAACATCTCATCAGGACAATCTGTGAAAGCACGTAATTCATATGATAATGAAATTCCTTCAGGGGGAATTTTTGAAGTTCCAATGAATCTACCACCAAAGTTTTATGATGCGACATCTATATCATTGTCCATGTCCATTTTTGCTTTATACCAAGGAAAGGAACTTGAACCGAGAGTCTTTGATTTTACTCTTGAAACGGAACCTATATCGTCTTTGTCATATGAGGAAATTCCATGGAATGATGGTCCTATACCTGTAGAACAAATGTTTAAAGGTAGAAAGCAGACAATAGATAGATTAGTTCGCCATTACACTTCTATCGAAAAGGATAAACCATATATTTTATATGGTCTAACTAGAACGGGGAAGAGTTCAATATTGAAATACCTACAAGCTGCTCTTGATAAAAAGACAGTTACGATTAGTGGCGAAAATTATAGTATAGCTACATTTTATTGGGATTTATCACAAGCATCAAGCTTTGGAAATGCAAGTGACATGTGGGAATATCTTCTTTATGATCAGTTTAATGAATACCTTGAACAATATATCGGCATAGAAGGTTATAAAGAGTTAGCTATGCCAGAGCGTCCTCGGCAGAAAGAATTAAATAAAGCGTTATCATACCTACATAAGAAGCACATCTATCCTATGTTTTTTGTAGATGAGTTTTCTTTCATAAAAGTAATGATTGATAATTCTGTTGTGAACCCAGCATTTCTTCAAACTCTACGTCAGTTCTCATTTGAAGGTAAAGCTGCCTTTATTTATGCCGGAACTTATGATGTTGATGCTTTGTTGGAAGATCAGAAATATGGCATTACAGGACAGTTGGTTGGATGTAAGAAAGAACAAGTAAGTAAAATTGACAGAGATTCAGCAAAAGAACTTATTCAAGTACTTGGGGAAAAACTTCAATTTACAGACGAGGCAGTTAATCACATTCATAGGTTGTCAGGAGATGTTCCATATTTTGTTCAAATGATATGTAAGTATTGTGGTTTTTATGCCGTGGAAAACAAACGAGCTATTATCGGTTATCCTGAACTAGAATCTGTAATTAAAATTTTAACAGGTGAGAAGGAACCAAACGAATCATCTTTGGTAAAGACCTTACCAGAGAATGTTTTTCAGAACAATATGTTCAGTCCTGCTGATCCTAAAGAAGTAAATGTATTGATTTCTAGTATTGTTTATTTTAATCGTAACAATATAGAAAGAGCCAGGGGTGTCAGTATGATGGAGCTTCAAGAATTATGGGCAACCAAAAAGATATCAGCATTTAGGCCGAAACTGGCTGATTCCATTGAATTGTTAAGAAAGAAAAAAGTATTAATTGATGATAAGGATGAAGAATTGCCAGTTTATTTGCTAACGGTTGATCTATTTAGAAGATGGTGGAGTGTTCATCATCCCGATATAGATTTAGAGATAGATACAATAATGTAATTTAAATTTTCACTATTTATGAACAAGATTCCATTTCAAGTGTGTGACATAAGTGAACCAAGCATTCTATTTGGACGTGAACAATTGCTGAGTAATCTTCTCGTTGCCGCCAAACTAAAACAGAATGTAAATATTATTGGTGCACGTCGTTTCGGAAAGACATGTGTGCTAAGGTCATCTTGTACGTTATTGAAACGGCAGGACAATCTATCGGTTTATCCAGTGTATATTGACGTAAAGAGTTCAGATATAAAAGGAACAGCTGAAGTATATCGATATCTGTTGGGCGTTTTGGTAGAATCATTATATAAGGATGGGATTTTTACAGAACCAGAGGTGTTTGGAAGTGTTGAAATCATTCCTAGCGATGATTGGACTGAAATTGCAGAACGATTAGAAAACCTTTCAGCACCTCGTATTCAATCTGTGTTTCAAAGGCTCGTTTATTGGCTTTCAGAGTTGATGGATAAGACAATCCTTTTTATGATTGATGAATATGAGTATTTGTTCAAATATGCTTTAGATAGGACATCAGGTTTTATGAAGTTAAGAACGATGAGCAGTGATGTTCTTCCTTCAGGCTTAAGACCTTTTCGTTTTTGGCTGACAGGTTCAACTCCCTGGGATCAATTAATCAGTGAAGTTCCAGGATCAGGTGAAGCTAATACGGTAAATGCTGTTGAATATGTCACACCAATTGATCAGGATGCTTTTACAAATATGTGGAAAAATGAGTGTGAAATGGTAGAGGATAATGTGTCAAAAACGATATTATTGTCTCACTTAGGTTTTGCTTATGAAAAATCTGGTGGAGTTCCTTTTTATGGAAAGAATGTAATAGGTTCTTTCATCCTAAAAAATAAAATTCTTCCTGATTATACAGTTTGTCAAGGGTATTTTCAAGAATTATCTAACAAAGCATTAAATAGCGGAGAATATAGAATTTTAAAAGAACTAGCTGTTAACCCCAAAAAGTTGACACCTTCGAATTCGTTTAATAATCTTAAAAATAAAGGAATCATTTGTACAAAGTCAAAGGATGTTTATTGTATACCAATAGGTTTTTTAAAAGATTTTCTATTGGGAGAAATTTCAGACCAGAAAGGTAAAGGTCAAGTTCTCCCTGAAACCTATACTCTTATGAAATCAATAACAGATCAGATTGAGTTGATAAACAAACAAAGAGAAAATTATCGAAAAAAGGCAGTGTTCAATCCAGTGATGGACATATCCTCACTTGAATATGATTTGCGCACTCCATGTTATACTAAAGAACAATTGTCAGATTTTACTTCAGCACTGTATAAATATTATTACGAAAGGCTAAAGAAATCAAAGGATGATTTTGGTGGCTTCTTATATGGAAAATTCGGCAAATGTGTTGACATTGCTCGTCATTCAATCGGTGGTGCGCATGAAATGGATTTTTTTGAGCCACATGAAGGTCGTTTTTCAAGAGCTGATTTGCTTATAGAAATAATGGGAAGCCCAGATGAATTATCATCGTCTCATGAGTATTATAAGTTTCAGATTGGAATGTTAAAACTGTTTAAAGAGACGCTCGAATTAATGTATAATCAAATTAAGCGACAAAATAGATAAAATGAAGTTGTCTTTTTACGAACACGCTATTGATATTCAACAATATTTTTCTGTTAAAATATTGTATACAGTTAAAGGTGGTTGGATGTGCACCCTTGGTAAAGACATAGCTTTTTTACCAGGAAGCCAATTGTATGACAATATTTATGATTATAATTCCTATGAGGGCAAAATTGTAAAAGTTTTAATTCAGAAAGTTGATGAACGTGGAATAGTTGTTTCGCATAAAGACTATGTCAATAAAATTAAGGAACGTAGTATTATTCTGAATTCTCTTGAAAGAGGGCAGAAGCTGATAGGTGTTGTGAAAGGTATTGTTCCAGAGGGTTATCAGATTGATGTCTTGGGAATCATAGGATTCATGTATAAAAACGCTACTGTTGATGACAAACCATTAAATTTGGGACAAACTGTTGAAGTTGCTGTTGCAAAATCTGATATAGCAAAATCTATATTAAAACTTAGTGCAAAACTGTTACAACAACAAGAAACAACGCCAATTCCCCAGCAAATTGTAGAAGAACTTAGCAGGTTAAAGGTTGGTGATAAATTATGTGGGCATATTGTTGGATTTGACAATAGAACATATCAAATAGTATTTCCTAATGGAATTGTTGGATTATTATCAAAAGAGGAAATTCCATATAATTATAAGGTAGAGGAAAATACAGACATTAATGTTTGTATTTCTTCTATCGACATGAAGAAAGGTTTACTATTTGTTAGTGTAAAAAAGCTGATACATATTTATCGGTTAAAGGTTCGAAAATATTTGGAGAATGATTTAACTTCAAATGAAGAATTTGTAGGCAAGGTAGTATTCATAGAGAAAGAGCTTGTTACGATTCACATTCCCTTTGAAGATGATTTTTTTTCTGGGTATATTAAGAAGGATGACTTGTCTTGGGAAAAAATTCAGAATGCTCATGACATGGTATTTCTAGGTGAAGAATTAAAGGTCAAGTTTATTTATTATGATAAGGGCAAACCATATTTTGATTTGAAATGGCAACAAATAGATCTATATCCTAGTGAATTATTTGAGCTTGATACAGATGAATTATTGAATACTATTGGTATTACAGAGAATCGTTTTATTGCAAAAGCATCTATAATAAAGAAAAAGAGTCTATTAACTGAAGATTCAGAAGAAATAGTAAGTGCATTTGCCAATAATTTCATTGCACTTGGGGAAAATGATGATCATAATCATCTTTTTGACAAATATACAGGAGCCAATATTACAGCCATTATTCCACTCAGGTACGCATATGGATTGATAGATGGTTCTTATTATATTTTCAAACTTAAAGTGGCTAATTTAGCTAAAAGGCGAGATGAGCATCGGCCATATATGTTTGAAGCTATTTTGGATGGTGGTGCATTAATAATGAAGAATCCCTTTAAGGAACTTGTGGAAAAGAGCTTTAAAGAGAATAAAACTCCCAAATCTAATCGGGAATCTGCAAGTTATCTAAAAGAAATTGGTGCAGATATGTATACTGATAGGGATCGCATGTTTTATGAACTTCTTCAGAATGCTGATGATGCTTCATCTGTAAGAGGTGTAAAAGTTATGGTCCAAATCAAAGATGATTATCTAATTTTTACGCATGATGGCCTTTCTTTTTCTCGACAGGATTTTAGATCAATTGTCTCCACTGCTAATAGTACAAAAAGATTAGATCGAAAGAAAACAGGTTATAAGGGTATTGGATTTAAAAGTGTTTTTACGGATTCTGAGAAAGTATACATCAAGACAGGAGGATTCTTTTTCGTTTTCGACAAACAATCTGAACTGTTCAAAAATTTTCGTAATTTTTATCGTTATGTAAACCCATTGTATACAGAGGAACAGTTGCAGATTTTCTTTGAAGAAAATAGTGAGTATGAAAACGAATTTGAAGGTGTAGACCACCTTCCATGGCAACTATTACCATTTTGGGTTGATGAGTGTCCCGCTGAACTTCTTGGTACTACTTTTTCTCGCAATTGTAATGTGGCAATAGCTCTGAATATGGGTGTTACTGCTGAAAAATATCGTGATGTCATAAAAGGAATTATACAAAATCCTCGTTTTATGCTTTTTCTGCGGAATACTCGAAGAATACAGTTGGAGGAACCTAGTGATGAGATTGATGATAAGAAGAGGTGGAATATTATTAGCATTGCTAAACATGTTGAATGTGAATCCGGAATCACAACGCTGAAGAATTCTTTTGAAAGTAATGAAAAGGAAATTTCATATATAGTACGAGAAGGAGATGAAATACCAGTTTCAAATGATTCTTTTGAAAATAGTAATATTCCACTAATTAAAGAATGTAAGGAATTGGCAGGAAGGGAAAAATGGTATATGTATCAAATTATTGACAATCTACCAATCCCGATAACCTCAATTCCTGAAAGAATTATTGCAGCGGATACGACAACAGTTTCATATGCATTTATGTTAGATGAGAAAGGACGCTCTGTCTGTATTCCCGATAAAACTCCTTCTTTATATGCGTATTTGCCGATGGAGGATAGACGGTATTTGTTTCCTTTTTTTATTAATGCGGATTTCGAATTGTCATCCAATCGACAAGAAGCCAAACGTGTTAGTGTATGGAACGAATTCCTTTTTTACCATATAGGAAAGAATATTGTGTCATGGGTAGCGTCAATAGCCACGCCGTCACATCCTAGTTATCTTTCTTTGCTGCCTTCTTCATATTTTGTTGAAGAACTTGAAGAAGGTAAGATTGATAGACTTGCATTACAGTTTAATCGTGGGTATAAAGAATCGCTCTTAGAGATTCCATTTATTTTGAACGACAAACTCAAGATCGTATGCCAAGACGATATCGTTATTGACGAGTCTGGTTTTGCAGCTGTTATAGGTCCTGATGATTTCTGTAACCTTATTGGTACAGAAAAACGAATGCTACATAAAGACATTGTTATTTCACCATTAACAAACAGAGAAATTTTCACAAAGATAGAACATATTCAAACAAATAAAGTAGTTGATACGATTATAAATCCTCAAAATAGAATCCAGATTCTTCGTTATTGGTGTAGTATCTCTCCAACCCTTAGAACTTCAATTCTAACTCATATCGTTAACATGCCAGGTAACAAGAAAAACCTGAATGATAGTCTGCTTGATATACCTGCATATAGCTGTATGGGACGATTGTATAGTTTTAATAAATTGTTGAAATCAAAATCTATTATTATACGGTGTGAATTTATCAAAGGAATTGAAAACATTATTGAAAAATTAGGATTTAAGATAACAGATGAAAATGAAGTAGATCATCCTTTCCATTCTAATACAGAAGAAGCGATGAATGGTTACTCTATTCATGTGTTCGAGATTATTAGGTCCAGAACTTCTGAAAAAAGCAATCCAATCACCGCTTCAGAAAAATATAATTTATTTTATCATTTCACATCATCAAAGAGAAACATTGATCATGATACACTTAAAGATTGGCCACTCTTCTGTAACCAATTAGGTGATATCGTTCCGCTGTCACACCTAACTCATATCGATAGCTCATTATATAATAATATCACAAGACGGTTTGTGATAGATGAGATTGAATATAATTTGGGTTCGCGTGTCATAGATCGCTATTTAATGAAAGAAAAGGACCAGTACGAAAATATTGTTGTCAAAAACTGGGAATTGTTGATATCGGAAGTTGGGGGCATTGAAGAAAAAGCATGTTCTTTGTATAAGCTAACAACAATAACATATTCTGTCGCAGAACATGAACAGGCGAAAGACAAACAACTTTTCCCTCTTCAAGGCAAAAAAATCATTTTTGCTAATGAGCAGATGTTCTTGTTGTCTGAGGTTTTTGTGAATGACAAATTGTCAATAGACAGTAAGTGTAAGGCCTTAGTAGAGGAATTAACTGGAAAGAATGTCCCATCTTTAATTGTCTCGAATGCCATACAATTAGTTCCGTTTGGGGTAAAGAATCAATCTATAGAGAGTATAACAATCCTTCCCAATACAGTTCAAACTCAGGAACAAGTAGATACACTTCTACAATTCTGTGCCTCTATTGATGACACAGTATTCACTAAATATTCTCTGGATAAAAAGGAAGATAGTTATGTTTATAGTGAATTAGTAAAAGGGACAGTGGTTGCTTATACTAATAACTCTATATTGAAATCTTTTATTCTAAGTAATTGTCGTAGCATAAAGTTAATTCCTGATGAATTCTCCAAGTTTCATAAGTTGAATGGGGTTTGTTATGGCGATGATTTATTACTTAGGATACTTGATGTTCTCATGGATATTAAATCACATGAACAAGTGCTCCTTCCAATATACATGAATTCAATAAGTAAGATAAAAACATCCTATCTTTTTCACTTGTCGAGTATTTATTTGAATGAAGACAGCTGTAAGGATAAAAACGACATTAATATTCAAACATTTTTATTAGCTAGTACTATTGAGAAGCCTGGAAATGATTTGTTTGAACATTTACGTAATAAAATATATATTACACAAAGTGGGGTAACAACTCCTCTTTCAAGTATAAAAATGGAGCATTCGGTAGAGATAAATGGAAAGCAATATCCATTATCAAAGCTCCTGCCAAATGAAGACAAGCTTGCGAAACTCGTAGATACTTTGCGAGAAAGGATTGAGGAGTATATACCTGTTGTTTTTACTAACAAGTTGTTTGGTTTTGAAATTGATTCAGGTAGGTCAGCAACAGTCTTTACTGCATTGAACAAGCAAAATGTGGTGTTGGAAAACGGTGCCCAAATGGCTTTTGTCTTAGAATATGCAGTTTCTAAAAAACTTCGTTTGCTCTGTAAGGTTCAAGATTCTGTTTTCGAGCCAGGTGCACACCTTTTGAATAGATTGTGGATTCTGAAGAATCACAGCTTTATGAATCAGGTGTATATTCTAAATGACAAATATGGCGATTTAATCAAGTATGTTAAACTACCATATTCTAATTCTACTATCCAATGTAACATACAACAGGATATAGTAAATTTCGAACACATTAAGGAATCTCTTTCAGACAAGGAAATCTGTGACTTACTTGACGTAGTAGCTGAAAAGAAATCTTCAAACATGGTTATTTCAGTTGAAGATGTGAGCCGGATAAAGCATAGTATAGGGATAGCAGATCACAGTTACGTTATATCAGAAAAGTTTTCATTACAAGACGAGAAACTTCCCAAATCTATTGATCAATGGAGGACTTTAAAGGAAATAGATAATCGAACTACATTATTGTGTGATTTGTTTGGTGTTATAAGTGAAGATTCTGATATTGTTCGAGTAAGAACCTTCTTTGAAAGCAACATGCCTTTAGTTGTTTCTCAAAAAGATGATAGGATATCCGACCTAACATGCAAGTGGATAAGCCAAAAATCCATAATGGTTAATGATAATCAGTTTCTTCATCTACAAGATGTACTAGATGATAATGATTATGTTTGTGAACAAGACACGGATGCTTTGATAAAGCATATTTCTCCAGACTTTCACTTTATGTCATTTGGTGACTATAATATTTATTTATTCAAAGGTGAAATTCCATGGAAAGCAAAACTATCAAATTACAATTATGTATTCCATCAGTATAATGAAGGTGATATAGCATTGTGCGGCTATGATATCTTTATAAATGAAAAACAAATTGAAAACATAACTGACCTCATCCAATCGTTGGTGAATACAGAAGGCTTTTCTGCTGAAGATTTTCTCAGTTTCTTTAAGCAATATCAGTCAAAAGTAAGAGGTTCGTTAGAAGGGGAAATAGATGATGATTTGGATTCTGACGCACGTTCCGCAGCGAGTGAAATGGCCAAACAAGAGGCTATTAATTGGTTGTCTGCGAAAGGTTATGATACTAGTCACGTACAAACTGAATACTCTTTTGTTAATGGCGTAAAAAAGAATAGTGTAGAATACCATATCGTAGTGAAGAGCTTCCGGACAAAGACGAAGGAACTTAAGATAAACCCGAACGAATGGTTATATCTTTTAAAGGCAAACTCTCGATTGATGCTTTATATGAAACATATGTCTTTCGCTGTAATAGATAGGGAGATGCTTTTGGGTAATCATGATTTCTTAAAATTAAGGATATCTGCTTCGAATTTTAGATTGGAAGGAAATAGATTGGATGAGACGTTAAGCAAATTGGCAAATGACATTCAATATTTCGAGCGAACTCATTTTGTGTTTGAACATGTGCATGATAATATATTGTCAAGAGCCAATTCTCTTGAAGATTATGGTCTTTACGGTAGTAACTCTAATGAACAATTCACTTCAGCTAATGAAGACGACATATTATGATTATTGAAAGAATTAAACAAAGACAATTCATTAATGATGAATTAAAAGCTCAGACAGACGAATTTAAGAAAAAACTTGATTCGTCCGCAATAGATTTGTTGCTTGACAAGCATGAGTTGTTCGTCGCATTATTCTTGAAGTTTACTGATAGTGGGGAGATGCTATTAAAATTCTCTTCAGCTCGGCCTTTGCCAAGAAAGAATGATCATTATTATTGTTTTACCTTACCTGAGAGCCTTAGAAGATATAAAGACTGGGGGAATTCCACATATGGCGACTTAATAAAAAAGGAAACAAAAGCTACTGAAGTTAAATGCATATGGCATAGCTCTTCTGACAATCCCAAGTTCATATTGGCCGGCTTTAAAGGCGTTTCAGAAGAATTTCGTCAATATGTTGAGAAAGCTCCTGGAGGAGTCGTAACGATAGGCCCAGCCGTGCCCCCATTCGAGTATTTATATAATTTGGAAAAAGTGTCACATTCGCATCATCCAAGATGTGTAGAGATCTTGGATGCGAACTTTGTTCGAAATGATTGGATGCCTATTTTGCTGTCGTCTACAGATGATGTGTCTGTACTATTAGAAAAGCAATTTGTTTCTACGAATGCTGTTATTTTACAAGGGCCTCCAGGTACAGGAAAAACATTCCGTATCGCCAATCTTTGTCGAAAGATTTGCCATGAAGGGCATTCTGTTTTAGTGACAGCTTTAACAAATCGAGCTTTAATGGAAGTCGCAGATAAACTAAAAGATACTTTGGTAAAAGATGGTTGTGTTTATAAAACAAATCTTACCACAGACGAGTCTAAAGAAGTACCAGGCGTTATTAGCGCAGAAAAGATGTCGTCTATGCCTGGAAAGCTAATGCTGTCAACCTTTTATATTTCAAGTGGATCTGCAGCCAATAACTATGAAGGACCTTTATTTGATTATGTCATAGTAGATGAAGCAAGTCAGGCTTTCTTGGCAATGCTTGCTGCTGCGAATATGTTGGGAAAAAAGAACTTGTGGGTAGGTGATGTTTTTCAGATGCCTCCTATAGTGCAAATCTCTAAAGAACGAATTGCACGACAAGGCTATGAGCCTCTAATCAATGGTTTTGATGCTTTAACGGTTTCAAATAGATACAAAACCTACCAATTGTCGGACACGTATCGTTTAGGCAAAAGGGCAGTAGAGTTTACTGGACTGTTTTATAATGGTACTCTTCGGTCTATGGTTAATGATTTGGTACTCATCGCTGGACAAGAAGATGGACCCGTTATGATTAACATCGATATGCCAACAGGAGACCCAATGCCATCAAGTGCAATCAATAAGGCTGTTTCTTTAGCATCAGAAATCCTTCATAAGGATAAGAACTGTAAAATAGCAATACTGAGCCAGCTTGTCAAAACGACAATGGCATTACAAATAGAAGCTGCTCGTCAACTGGGAAAGGTTAATAGTGTATTAGTTGATACTGTTGCCCGCGTTCAAGGCTTAACAAGGGATGTCGTTATTTATGTTATTCCAGACACAGATGCAAAAATTCATAGTTTAGAACTTCGATTATTCAATGTGGCCACAAGTAGAGCAAAGCAAAACACATTTATTATCTGTCCTAAAGATATAACCAGTTATACGTACATGTCAGCAGAGGTGAGGAACTTTTTGAATAGGCTTTAAAAAGAGTATTATACCCTCAATTGTAATTTTTACCATCCAAAGAACTTTCCACCTTCATCACACTCACATTCCCAATCGGACTTCCCATGCCAGGTAGTCCGATTTTTCTTTTTCTTACTCTTGTTCTTATGGGCGATGACAAGCATGATGCCCACTACGATGATTACTACTCCCATATTATTGAGTTTACTTGTTTATTGTATTGTCAGTTTCATTAACTGCTCCGTGATGAACTTCAGCAATATACGCGGGTCAAAAAACTTCCCCGTATCGCTCCACTTACATGATAAGTGCAGATGCGGGCCTGTGGTACGTTTTCCCGTGTTTCCGCTTATTGCTATTTTTTGACCGGCTTTCACATGCTGGCCGCTTTTAACGTCAATCTTCGACAGGTGGAGGAACGAGCATGTGCAGATGCCATAATCAATGATGATGTAGTTTCCACCCGCTGTTGATGAACCAGTATCTGTCACGGTGCCAGGCAACATCGAATAGACATCTTCATACTTTGCCCTTAAATCCAGTCCATAGTGCATCCTTCCTTTCCTGCGGTTCATCGGATCACGCCTCATTCCAAAAGGAGAGTTTATGTGGATGTCCTTCAGGGGTAATGCCACCATCAGGGGTACTTCTGCTACGGCACTGTCTGCTTGCATATCCATGTCTTCTTCTAACGAGTCTTGAACAGTGGTGTCAGTTAGAACCTCCACCATCGTCCTGACGTTTCTCTTCTGTGTCTCTCCAACCGTATGGAATGGAGATGCTTCTTGCTGTGCGTGTATTCTTGCCGTCGATGAGAGGTAGCACAGTCCAATCAAGATAAGTGTCTCTTTCAGCATGTAAAGTTACTAATTTTTGATGACATATCAAAATATTGAGCGTTAAACTTGCATAATGTATGGTGTTTTGTTGTTCAAAGTGCAGTTTTGTTGCTCAATATCTTGATAATACTATTGTGTGAATAATCTCTTGTAAAGCTGGGTGGCTATCTTTGCCACAGTGGTTGTGTATCTTGGGTCTTCTGCGTACCCTATGCGTTTCAGGAATTGGAGATAATTCCCTCCTTTATAGCGGTATTGGATGAATTTCTGATAGCCAACAACGCTGTCTTCCCATCTGTCAAAGCGATAGTAGTCCTTGTGTTTGCTGTCATATAATCCAAACAGGTTGTGATAGTTCTTGCAAACTGGGCTGGTGAAGTGTCCTGTTTCCAGGACAGCCTGAGCCAACACAAAGAGCTGGTTGCTTAAACCGACCTCTTCCATGACATCTATCAAATTAGTTAAAGTCAATTCGCGACTTTCTCCAGTATAATACCTGAGTACCTGTTGGTTATTGTGTCTTATTAAAGTGCTGCTTTCCCTCTTCTTGTGTATGTAATTCTCGTAGAGAATAATCAGCTTCTCCATTTGTTCTATGGATAAATCCGAATAGTCTGTATTCATCACTTGGGCAGAATCCACCGTCATAGAGTCTTTCATAGCGACGCTGTCAAGGACATCTTCTTGCCCCTTGTCTTTTGTGTCGTTCACAATCGGGCGGTAATGCTCTCTGATGGTATGGAATGACTCATTGATGCTTTGTCCGAACACGATGGTTGAACAAAGCAAGGCCATAACTGATATAATCGATTTCTTGGTTTTCATGGTGCAAAGTTAGATGCTAATAGTTCCTTAAAATATAGGTCAAAGAAAGAAACTCAATATTTTGAGCGATTTTTCAATTATTGGTACTAATCAGCCACCTCGTTAGAACCAATAATATAAAGAGATGCCAAATATCACTATTTTGAGCAGAGTAAAGTCATTC
>Ga0256404_1003274_pt1 | contig 33469 bp, 28 predicted proteins | sample RumenRJG_01DNA_FD_185990 | JGI IMG/M metagenome (GOLD analysis project Ga0256404, IMG submission 185990) | Bovine rumen microbial communities from Lethbridge, Alberta, Canada - RJG_01 | ecosystem: Host-associated > Mammals > Digestive system > Stomach > Rumen | place: Canada: Alberta | collected...
ATACTCTTCAGCTGCCGTTCAAATACTTTTCAGCGGGCGTTGAAATACTTTTCAGCGCCCGCTGAATTCTTGCTACCCCCCGGGAAACTACTCGTTACCCTGCCGTAAACCAATAGTTCCCAGGGGGGTATCTCCCTGTTTACTATGCGCTGACTGTTTGTTCTCTCTGTGCAAAGTAAACACATGGGTTAAATAGCCTTATCTGGCTCCCTAAAAAAAGTAGAGATGTCACAGCGTGGCATCTCTACTTTCATTTCCTATATTTGGTTTCTCATTTCTTTTGTGCTCTCCATCCATAGAGGGTGATGAGCAGGAAACAGGCGAGTGGCAGCACGAACGACACGTTGACTGCCGGATGGCCCATGACGCTCTGCTGGTCTATAATCATGCCCTGCAGCGGAGGCATGAGTGCTCCGCCGACAATGGCCATGACCAGGAATGCGGCACCCAGCGTGGAGTCTTGACTATCCACACCCTCCAGGGCAATGCCATAGATGGTGGGGAACATCAGCGACATGAAGAAACTGATGCCTATCAGGCAGTAAAGGCCCCACATGCCCACAATGCTGATGGCACCGATGCAGCACAGCGCAGCACCACAGCCGAAGACGGTCAGCAGCACGCGGCCGTTTATGTACTTCATCAGGAAGGTAGAGATGAAACGGCTGCACAGGAAGAGTGCCATAGCCACAATGTTATAGGTTTGGGCGGCAGCTTTGTTGATGCCTAAGTTGTCAGCATACTGTATGATGAACGTCCACGTCATGATTTGTGCGGCTACGTAGAACATTTGTGCCATCACGCCCTCACGGTAGATGGTGTTGTGCCACAGGTTGCAGAGCGTCTGCCGGATGCTGTTCTGCCTGTCGTCAGGTTTCTGTGTGCTGAACGTGGCAGGCATCTTTACCAGGGCAATAATGATAAACATCAGCAGCACCACCAGGCCAATGGCGACGTAAGGGTCGCGAATGATGGCCAGGTCATGAAGGCGTATGCTGGCCTTCTCAGCCTCCGACAGCGTGTCGAAGAAAATCTTTCCTGAAGCGTCGCGGCGGTCGCTCAACAGTTGTGGCAGCACAATGAGTGAGGCCACAGTCATGCCGCATAGCGACCCCATGGGGTTGAAGGCCTGCGCCAGGTTCAGACGGCGTGTGCTGGTCTCCTTGTCTCCCAAAGCGAGGATGAAGGGATTGGCCGTGGTCTCCAGGAATGCCAGTCCGAAGGTGAGGATATACAGTGAGAGACAGAAGAACGTGAAACTCTGCTGTGCCGCAGCCGGAATGAAGAGAAAGGCCCCAATGGCATAGAGTGCCAGTCCGAGCAGAATACTGTGTTTGTAGCTGTAGCGACGTATGAAGAGTGCGGCGGGAATGGCCATTGTGGCATAACCGCCATAGAAGGCAAACTGCACCATCGATGCCTTGGCAGCCGTCAGCTCCATCAGCGTCTGGAAGGCTGCCACCATGGGGTTGGTAATGTCGTTGGCAAAGCCCCAAAGGGCAAACAACATGGTTACCAGCACAAAGGTCAGCAGGTATTTCCTTTCTATCAGTTTGGCCTTCATACGCTCAGCTCTCAACTAAAAATCTACCTGCATGCCCAGGCCGAGCACACGGTTGGTGCGGGTAAAGGAGTCGCCTGAGACGGTCTCACCCGTCTGCGGGTTAGCCTGCGTCACCTTGTCGTAGTCGCTGTAGTTCGTCTGGAAGTAGGCGGCCGTCAGGGTGAGGTGGTCAGTGGCCTTGTAGCTCACGCCGAATCCTGCGCTGTAGCTGTTTACCACGAACGAGAGGTCGTTCATGTAGGCATCAGTCAGTCCGTAGCGGGTAATCTGTCCGCCGCACGAAATGTTGACACGCGGGGTAACGTCCCATTCCACACCGGCCAGGTACTCGTTGGTGCCGTGGTCCAGTTTGTCCTGGGCGTTGTTATACCAGTGTGCGTTCTTGTCGTAGTAGTGGTGATAGCCCACGTTCAGGTGCAGCTCGTTGATGGGGCTCCACTGGGCACCGATGGACAGCAGGGCGGGAGCGTCCTCATCCACGTCGGTGTCGTTCTCGAATTTGTTGATGTTCTCAATGCCGGGGAAGTTGGCGTAGTCGCCTTCAATGACCAGCGCCTTCTCCAGTGTGGAGTGGTTCTTCATCTTCATCTGCGTGTTAAACTCGTACTTGGCAGCGAAGTTGAAGTTGCCCACCTTGTAGTCTATGCCGATGATGGGGGCAATGCCGAAGCCCTCCTGGTTACTCATCAGGTTCACGCCCTGGCCGTACTTCTGCAGCATCTCCAGGGGAGCGAGGGCTGCCTCGGCCTGAGCCTGTGCAGCGGCAAAATCCTCGGGCGACATGACGCCCATCTGGGTAGCCAGCTCAGCCTGTCCTAACTGTTTGTTCACGTCGGCAATGGTTCCGTTAATGAAACGGTCGAAGTTCACGTAGTATGACTCACCGCCCTGCAGGTTGCGCAGCTTCACCTGAATGTTACTCATGCGGGCACGGTACGAGGCATTGCCGTAGAGGGCACGCAGACCGCCATATACAGACCAGTGCTTGTCAATCTTGTAGGCAGCACCCAGCTGGAAACCGAAGTAATACTGCCTGCCGCGCATGTAGGCATCAACGTCGTAGCCCTCAACGGGCAGTCCGCGCTGCTGCAGCAGGTAGGCAATGCTGCCGATGGCGTTCTCAAACGAGCCCAGGCCGTTCTCGAACTCGCAGACACCGCCGCCGCCAGGCATGGAGAAATTAAACTGGAAGCTCCAGTCGTTCTTGTTGTATGCCGCCTGAACCGAGGGAATAAACGGAGCATCGGCAATGCCCTCAAACACCTTCTTGTTCAGGCCGTTGTTCTTCTTGCCAAGTGCGAAGAGCGGGTTGGTCGATGTAATGGTACGCGTCTGGTGTGCGTACTGCCAGTTGATGGCCAGATGGAAACCGTCGGGCATGAAAGCCACGCCGGCAGGGTTCGAATAGACGCCGTCCAGCCCAATGGCTGCATCGCGTGCGGGATTCTTAAGGAATAAAACACTCTGATTGGTGTTGGTGAGGATGCCGCCTGCCAAGGCGCTCACCGCTGTCATCATGAAAACAACTACTGATAAAAAACTCTTTTTCATCACTTCATCTTTAATGTTTAATAATATACTTTAATCTTTAATTTCGTTAAATTTGGCCGCAAAGGTATAGATATTGCACAAAACATTCGAATTTGTGCCAACGTAGTTAACAAATATTAAGTAAAAACTTGCTCACTTCTGCACAAAACGTGCAATCTGTGCAAGAAAAACCGGTCAAAGGTCAAAGGTCAAAGGTCTAAGGGGACCGGTCTAAGGCTTTGGGGGAAGCTGCCTTCAGCCTTTGACCTTTGACCTCCAGCCTTTGCCTTTGACCGATGCCTTGCACGCCCTTGCGTGGTAATTGTCCCCCTCCTACAGGAGGGGTTAGGGGAGGTCACTAATGGCATTTCCTTCCTAACTCCTGACCCCCTCTGACTCCCCCTGTAGGGGGAGAACAAAATGTGGGCACGCCCTTTGACCTTCGACCTTAGACCTTAGCCCTTTGACCCTTGAAATCGTTTACGTGTTAAAAACGCTCAACACTCAACGCTTTACGCTCAACATTTATTACCTTTGCACCAAAATATAATACTAATCAAATCAAAAACAAACAAGAAATGAAAAGACATCTATTGGCATTAAGCTGTTTGCTCATGAGTCTCGGCGTCATGGCAGACGATGTGCAGACGGTGACCGTCGGCGGTACGACAGTCAACAAGACCGTTACTCAGATTACCTTCAGCGGCGACGACGTGGTGCTGCACTTCAGCGACAACTCGACGCAGACGGCTGGCATGGACGCTGACGTGAAGATTGCCTTCGACCTCTCGGCTACTTACATTGAGGCTGTCAACGCTCAACACTCAACGCCTGGCACTAAGGGCATTTACAACCTGCGTGGACAGTACATGGGCGAAACGACTGACGGACTGGCAACGGGCATCTACATTGTGAACGGAAAGAAAGTTGTGATTAAGTAAGGTGGAAATATTAAAAAAGTGAAGAGGACTATGAAGAAGATTTCATTTATTTTCACCATGATGGCCCTGCTGCTCGGGCTGGGCACAGGAGTGAAGGCACAGACGTGGGACTTTACCCAGAGCAATGCTGACGACGTGGCTGCCCTGAAGGCTGCTACCAGCGAATGGACATATACTGAGGCCAGCGACCGTTATGAGAACAAGGTGGCCATCAACGGCGTCGTCAAGGCCGGCAGCCGTGTGCTTGCACTCACTGAGGGACTGCAGGTGAATGCTGCCGAAAAAAAGTTGCGCATCGACAATGCCAAGCGTCTGCAACTGGCCGGTAAGAACGTTACCGTTACCATTCCCTCGCTCACGAAAGGGCAGACGGTGACCATCGTCTTTGCCTCAACGGGCGACAACGCTGTGACCTTCGACGCGCTGACCAACCTTTCGGGTGCTTCCGGTTTCACGGCTGCCGACAAGAACACTACCCAGACGGGTACGGCTACTGTTACTAACGACGGCGCTGTCAGCTTTGCCAGCACCGGCGGCAGCATCAACATCTTCAGCATCAAGGTGGAAGGTGAGGGCACAACGCCTGGCGGCGACACCGGTGGCAACGACCCCGTGATTCCCGCCAACGACCACTCGGCAGGCCAGAACACCAACGTCAACCAGGCCATCCTGACACTGAGCAACGGTACGCGTAGGTATTACAACACCACGTCGGTCAGCGCCATCGACATTGACGGCACTACCGTCACCGTCCGCCAGAATGCCGGCGACGACGTGTTCGGCAACAGCGTGGCTGGCATCTCGTTTGCCAAGGCTGAGAAGAGCGACTTCGAGAACCCCGAGGGCGCAGTTGAAATTCTGGAGTCCAAGGGCTGGTTTGAGTCGGCATACGTCAAATTCGGCCTCTTCGACGGTGTGGAGAAATATAATGTCTATGTAAAGGGCGGACAGTACAACAGCTATACCAAGATTGACGACCAACTGGTACGCAACTATGGCTCTTACGGACGTGCTGACGCAGTAGGCCTTATGGCAGGCACCTACGCACTGAAGATTGTGCCGGTTGATCCGAACGGCAATGAGCTGAACGACAATGCCAACGAGGCTACCGGACTGACCGTCAAGCCTTACGACCGCACGGGCTACGCTCACTTTAACTACAGCGGTGTGGGCGCCTATAACGACGACGGTACGCTGAAGCAGGGTGCCAAGGTGTTCTACGTTACAAAGAATACGGCTAAGACCATCACTACTACCGTGGCAGGTGCCGAGACCAATCCCTGCGTAGGCTTGCAGGCAATTATTGCAGGCTATGAGAAGGGTGGCGACACCACGCCTATCGCCTTCCGCTTCATCGGAAAAATCAGCAAGGAAGACCTCGACTTCTTAGGCAGCTCTTCAGAGGGCATCCAGGTGAAGGGCCGTAGAGCTGACTCAGAGATGAACATGACCTTCGAGGGCATTGGCGACGATGCTACACTCTTTGGCTTCGGATTCCTCATCCGCAACTGTAAGAGCGTGGAGTTCCGCAACTTTGCCAACATTCGCTGCATGGACGATGGGCTGTCGTTGGACACCGACAATTCCAACATCTGGATTCATAACCTTGACTTGTTCTACGGCAAGCATGGTTCTGGCGACCACGAGAAGGGCGACGGTATGGTTGACGTGAAGAGTGACTCCAAGTATGTCACCGTCAGCTATTGCCACTACTGGGATACAGGTAAAACCAATATGTTCGGCATGAAGAATGAGTCGGGTCCCAACTATATCTCCTACCACCACAACTGGTTCGACCACTCTGACTCCCGCCATCCGCGCGTACGTACCATGAGCGTCCACGTATGGAACAACTACTTCGACAACGTGGCCAAGTATGGCGTAGGTGCAACCTTTGGTGCCAGCGTCTTCGTGGAGAACAACTACTTCCTGAAGACCAAGAAGCCTATCCTCTCTTCTCTGCAGGGAACCGACGCAATGGGCAGCGGCACGTTCTCGGGTGAGGAAGGTGGTATGATCAAGGCTTACGGCAACTACTTTGATACTGCATGCAAGAACTTCCGCTACTACACGCAGAATAATCCTTCGGCTACTACGGGCTACGACGCTTACGAGGTGGCTAACCGCAACGACCAGGTGCCCGAGACGGAGGTGACAAAGTCTGGTGGCCATAAGTACAACAACTTCGACACCAACAGCAGCCTCATCTACAGCTACACGCCCGATGCTGCTGCCGACGTGCCTGCCATCGTCACAGGCTACTGGGGCGCAGGACGTCTGAACCACGGTGACTTCTCTTATACATTCCCCGACAACGTGGGTGACGACGATGCGGACTCAGCATACGATGCCACACTCGGCCGCTTGCTCGACAACTACGCCTCTTCACTCGTCGGCATCTTCGGTGACGAGGGTGGTCAGGGTGAAGGCGGCGGCGGTCAAGGCGGCGGCGAAGGCGGCGGCGATGACCCGCAGCCCATTCCTGACGGTGTAATTCTCGGCTCGTTTGACGGTTCTCCCTCCAATTCTATGTTCACCGTAGCAGGAGACTATGGAGATGGTAAGATTACTTACAATGGCACTTATTATAAGAAAGGTGTGAAAATGAACAGTAGTGGTAAGATTACCTTCACCCCGCAGAAGAACTACAACATGACCATCGTATTGGCTACTTCTAAGAACGGAAGGAACGTAAGTATAAATGGCGTGCAGTCTACTGTCAGTGGCACTACGAACACCGATGGCAACTATTACGAAATGGAGCCTATAGCCATAACAGCCGGTACGCAATACGTGCTGACCAAGGGCTCTACAGAAAGTATGGTCATGCTCATCATCCTTACTCCAGTTGACGAATAAGCAGTTAGTTTCCTTATCATAAAAAAAGAGAGACCGCCCGCAATACAAACGGGCGGTCTCTCTTTTGTTAACACTTTTTCACTCAATCGGAAAAAGCTTAAAGTCATTTCGTCATTTCGTCACTTTGTCACTTTTAAATGAGTAATTGAAGTTTCCCTCCTCCCTTATGCCCCCCTCTTGTGACCCCCTCTGACTCCTGACCCCCTCTAACTCCTGACCCCCTCTAACTCCCCCTGTAGGGGGAGAACAGATAGCTTGCATGCCCTTGTGTAGTAATCGTCCCCCTCCTACAGGAGGGGATAGGGGAGGTCACTAATTCCCTCTGACTCTTGACCCCCTCTGACTCCTGACCCCCTCTGACTCCCCCTGTAGGGGGAGAACGGATAGCTTGCATGCCCTTGTGTGGTAATCGTCCCCCTCCTACAGGAGGGGTTAGGGGAGGTCACTAATTCCCTCTGACTTCTGACCCCCTCTGACTCCTGACCCCCTCTGACTCCCCCTGTAGGGGGAGGACAGATAGCTTGCATGCCCTTGTGTGGTAATCGTCCCCCTCCTACAGGAGGGGATAGGGGAGGTCACTTCGGGCTCAATTTTACTGATCATCTCGCAATTCATGGAGGTAGGAAACTTTAGTTATTTTAAATGAGAAATCTATTAGTAATTAGTAATGAGTAATTAGTAATTAGTAATTACGATTTCCGTGCAAGCCCTTGTGCAATGCCTGTCCTGGGGGATATTCACAGCCTTTATGTGGTAATCATAATTACTCATTACTCATTACTCATTACTAATTAAAGGAAGCCCGTATTCCCGTGCAAGCCCTTGTGCAATGCCTGCCCTGGGGATATTCACAGCCTTTATGTGGTAATCATAATTACTCATTACTCATTACTCATTACTAATTACTAAATTAGGGCTCCGGTGCTACCACTGGGTTGCTGATGGGAGTCAGCTTGTAAACGGGCACCTCGGTACGGCCAGAGGCAGAAGCCTTCTTGCCCGTAATCTCGACCAGGTTACCCCAGGTCAGCGAGCAACGCTCCTTGAAGACGCGGCTGGTCAGGTTGTCAAGTGCCTCGCCCTCGGGGGTGAAACGCACGTGGATGCCCTTCACGAAGTCGGCAGGGTTCGTGTTCTTGGCCTCTGCGAGGTCAGTCAGACCGCCTTTCGCGCTCTCTGCCGAGGGGTAGAACGTGCCCAGTCCGTCCAGCTTCACGGGCTGTCCCTGTGCCACCAGCTCGGGGATGCACTCGGAGAGCTTGGTCAGCACGCCCGTGATGACGTCGCGGGTGTAGATGCTGCCGTGGTCGGCAATGTGCTTGGCCAGTCCGCGCAGGCTCAGCGTCTTGTTAGTGTCCAGCTCGGCGTACAGCTTGCCGAAGTTGTCCGACTTCTCGTTGTTGTTCTTGCGCAGATTCACGCGCAGCTCAATAGAATTTACTTGTGCCATAGTTGTTAATAAGTTAGTTTTTTTGAAATGAATGTCATTCACCGCTACCTCAGGTTACATCTTCTGAGCACTTTGGTGCCGCATAAGTCAGAGCTTGGCGCCTCATAGCTTCCACTTTGGCGGCAGCAAACTGTGTGCTTGCCGTAACCTGTTCGTCGGTTTACGAGTGCAAAGTTACACACTATTCCACATGGAAAAAAATAAAAAGTGCAAAAACTGCACTTTTTTAAAAATCATCTTGCACATGTACACAACAGGGATTTCTTTTTTAGAACTACGAATTTTTCGAATTTCACGAATTATGCTATGCGCAGCAATTCGTTTAATTCGTAAAATTCGTAGTTTTTATATAAGATAATTTAAGTTTCGCATTCGCCCTGAACTCCTGCACTCCTTCAACTTGAGAAACTTGAGTTTCTTTTTTAGAACTACGAATTTTTCGAATTTCACGAATTATGCTATGCGCAGCAATTCGTTTAATTCGTAAAATTCGTAGTTTTTATATAAGATAATTTAAGTTTCGCATTGCAAATCGTGGCGTAGAAATAATGTGAAAGATTTGGTATTCTCAATCTTTTGTCGTACATTTGCAGCATCAAAACTGCATTGACAATGAAAGAGAGCAAACCATATCCCATCATTGAAGAAGAGGACAACAGCTGCCTGACCGCTCAGGAACCTGCTGCTGACGTGGCTTACGCGTGTGCAGAGCCTGTCATACCCGACGACGTGGCTTATGCCCACATCGTGGATGGTGTTCTTCAGGTGACTCCAGATGTTGAGGAGGAAATTGCCGAAGTGGAGCGTGGTGAAGTGGTTTCGATGTCGGAATTCAAAACATTGTTTGCCCGGTGGCTCTGACTATTTACGTTCGTCAGTACGCAAGCCACTGAAAGTCTATCAAACTGACTCTCGTTCGAAAGTAGAAAAGAAAAAAAAGTGATTTTTCTTTTTGTACTTTCCTCACTTATTCGTACTTTTGTAGGCAAAAGCAAATGAACCTATGAAAATGAAGCATACCATCGGTAATCCAATTTCCCTTATTGGGGGGGGTAAATTGTTGATTTTCAGCAATTTACACAATCGTAAACTATTCTTATTATCCTTTTTCCTGCCGCTGTGCCTTGTGGGCATGGCGTGTTTTTTTGTGTCGTGCGGGCAGGATGACCTGAGCGGACAGGAGGACGGAATCACGCGCGGCGAGCAGACAGACAGCACCACTCATATCACCGTACTGACCGATACCACATGGGCTGGCACGCGTGAGTACGAATATTAACCCCAAACAGTTTCTTGTGCTTAGCACAGGAACTTTATTAGTTAATAACGTTTATCCCTGCCCGCTGTGAAGTTCGCAGGGATTTCATGAGAACCTAAAACAACGGAAATATGCAATACGAACAGACATTCAATGCGATAGACGCCGGCCCAGTGTGACGCCCTGAAACAAGCATTATCAAGAAAAGTATTTAAATGAAAAGCAAACCTTCATACAGCCCAATCCTCTATCTGCAGACCTTCAATATGTTCGAAGTGTCTGCGGTTGTGAGTGACTACGGTCAAGTCTTTGGCTTTAGCCGCGCAGCCTATAAGAAGGTCGAAATCTTCAATCTTCTTGCCCGTCTTCCAAAGCCTCGCCCGTTCTTGTGCAAAGGTGTGGATCGTTTCATCAAAAGTAATGATCTTCATCTCCGAAACGAACTCTTCCACCTGTCTGAGGTTATCTTCAGCGTGGTCACTATAGTATGCACCAAAGATAAGTTCTGCCACAACGACATCGGAGATGTAGCATTTGCCTTCGTCTGTCTCGTTGAGCCTATTCACAACATTTCGCTTGCCTCTGAGCAAGAAAATGCAGGTACTTGTATCGAGCAGGTATCCATTCATAATTCTGCATCAAAAGAGTTTTCCGTCCTGGCCGCACGAATATCTTCTACGATGTCTTCTGCTGAACGGCTGTCTTTCCATACACCCGCAAAACGGCTTGCCCATCCTTTTCGAGGCTTGGCGGCTGGTACCTCGGGATGTGTCATGGAACTGCTTAGCAAGGTGATAAGTTCCAACTTTACGTTGTCGCTTAAATCTTTCAATTCCGACCAGTACTTGGCACTGATGGGTGATGGCGTTGCTAAAACATTTATATTCATTTGTTCTCTTTTCTATATGTTAGACGCTGCAAAAATAAGGATAAAAAACGAAATAACCAAATAAAAGCATACAAAAAAAGCTATGGACAAAAACGCAATACGACAAAAACTGACAGACCCTGCGGTCAATGCCGTAGGCTGGGAGCAGGTGCCACCACATGGACTGGCACGCACGAATATGAATCAGAACGAACGTACAGAACTGCACAAGACCATTTGGAAGATAGCCAACGACCTGCGCGGCAGCGTAGATGGATGGGAGTTCAAGGCTTACGTCTTAGGCAGCATCTTCTACCGCTTTATCTCAGAAAATATCTGCGACTACATACAGCAGCTCATGGCGGAAGCAGGGCAGCCCGACTTCGACTACACGGCCATCAGCGACGAGATGGCAGAGCGCATCCGTCAGAAGATGGTAGAGGAAAAGGGTTACTTCATCCTGCCCTCTCAACTATTCCAGAACGTGGTGAAGATTGCCGATAAAGACGAGAACCTGAACGAGCGGCTGAACAGCATCTTCCGCAGCATCGAGGCTTCTGCCGTTGGTACAGCCTCTGAGGACGATCTGCGCGGACTGTTCTCCGACTTCTCCGTGGATAGCCAGGCATTGGGCTCCACCGTCATCAAGCGCAACCAGCTGCTGGCGAAGGTGCTCAATACCGTAGCACAGATGAATCTTGGTAGCCGCTATAACGATACGGACAACGATACGTTTGGCGACACCTACGAGTTCCTCATGCAGATGTATGCCTCGGAAGCCGGCAAGAGTGGCGGTGAGTTCTTCACGCCCCAGCAGGTCTCGGAATTGCTGGCCCGCTTGGCATCGTGGCATAACCCCAACATTCAGAAGGTGTATGACCCTGCCTGTGGTAGCGGCTCTCTGCTGCTGAAGTTTGCCAAGACGGTAGGTAAGGAGAATCCCAACCTGAAGTACTTTGGTCAGGAGGTGAACCCCACGACATACAACCTCTGCAGAATAAACATGTTCCTGCACAACGTGAACTACGACAACTTCGACATCCGTCTGGAGGACACGCTGCTGAAGCCCCAGCACATGCAGGATGCGCCGTTTGATGCCATTGTCTCAAATCCTCCATACTCGCTGAAATGGGAAGGTAAGGACAATACCATTCTGATTAATGATGAGCGTTATGCCCCTGCTGGTGTATTGGCTCCCAAGAGTGCTGCCGACCTTGCTTTCACCATGCACATGCTGTGGCACCTTTCTGAACAGGGTACGGCTGCTATCGTAGAGTTTCCTGGTGTGCTCTATCGCGGTGGTGACGAGAAGAAGATACGCCAGTATCTCATCAGCCACAACTTTGTGGATACGGTTATCCAGCTGCCTGCCAACCTTTTCTTTGGTGTAGGCATTGCCACTTGTATCATCGTATTGAAGAAGAGTGCCAAGAAGGATGCTTCCGTGCTCTTCATTGATGCCAGCAAGCTCTTCCAGAAAGACGGAAACAAAAACAAGCTCCTACCTGAGCATCAGGACAAGATTATGGAGCTGTTTGCTGCCCGCAAGGACGAGCAGTATTTGGCAAAGCTCGTGAAGAACGACGACATCTTAGAGAACGATTGCAACCTCTCTGTTTCCAGCTATGTAGAGCAGGAAGATACCCGTGAGGTGATTGATATTGAGAAAGTGAATGCCTGCCTTAAAGACCTTATTGATGAAGGGAATCGGTTGAATGAGAAGATAGAGTCCATCATCAAAGAGATAGGAGAGTAGAGTATGGTGGAGTGGAAGAAAATATGGGAAGTTACCACTTGGGATAAGAAATTCTCAGGCGTTGACAAACATATGCAACCAAAAGTAATAAAGTACTATTATTACTTGGCCAATGAGTTAGCTGATTTGGAAAGACATAATGGAGATATTAGAATCCTATACACAACAAATAAAGAAGCTTTTGCTATTTCTAATGAAGTTGAAGGAACGATATCGGAAGGTGAAGTAGTTACAATCCCTTGGGGTGGAAATGTTAATATCCAGTATTTTAAGGGTAGGTTTGTAACTGCGGATAATCGTATTGCCACATCTAATAATACAAATTACTTAAACAATAAGTTTCTCTATTATTGGATGCTTTCTCAGAAAGTAGAAATTGAAAAGATGTATAGAGGTGCTGGTATAAAACACCCATCTATGCTTTCAGTTCTTTCTATGCAAATTCCCATCCCTTCTCTCTCAGAGCAGACTCGGATAGTGGGAATCCTTGATACCTTCACTTCTGCTATAGACAACCTAAAGGAGCAGATAGCCCAGCGAAGAAAACAATACGAATATTATCGTGACCAACTCCTTGACCTTGAAGGGAAAGAAGGAGTGGAGATGAAGACGCTGGGAGAGATAGCAGATTTTCGTAATGGTAAAGGCCATGAGAAAATTATTGATTCTGAGGGTAAATATATAGTAGTAAATTCAAAGTTTATATCATCTAATGGTTTTGTGAAGAAATTCTGTAATCAACAGTTATCTCCATTATATGTTGATGATATACTTATGGTAATGAGTGATGTCCCCAATGGTAAAGCTATTGCCAAATGTTATTTGGTTGAAAAAAATAATTTATATACATTAAATCAGCGTATAGGTGCTTTTCATGTTTTCGATAGAAATGTTAGCACAAAATTCCTTTATAAAATAATAAATAGGAACAAGCAATTACTTCAATATGATAATAAAATAGACCAAACTAATCTTAGGAAAGATGATATTCTTAGTATCATCATCCCTATTCCCTCTCTCTCCGAGCAATCCCGCATTGTCTCTATCCTCGACACCTTCGAGGCAAGCATCCAGAACTTGGAAGCGCAGCTAAAGGAGCGCGAGAAGCAATATGAATATTATAGGAATAAACTATTGACGTTTGAATAATGGACGATTACAAAATCATAGTAGAACAGGAGCACCAGACGGTGATGGCGCACTACGAGGTGCAGCCAAAGTCGGCAGAAGGCTACCAAAGCGAGGCCAGACTGGAGGCAGCGCTGATACAGCAACTGCAAAGTCAGGGCTACGAATACGTCAACGTGAAGAACGAGGATGGTCTGCTGCGTAACCTCAGACGACAGTTAGAGCTGCTGAACGACGTGGTGCTGAGCGACATGGAGTGGAGCCGCCTGCTGCCCATGATCAGCAATGAGCAGATGAACATTGAGGATAAGACGGAGATGCTGCAGGGCAAGGGCTACATTCTGAACCTGAAGCTGGACAACGGCCTGACAAAGAACATCAAACTCATTGACAAGCAGAACGTTTATAATAACCGTCTGCAGGTCATCAACCAGTATGAGGTAGAGGGAGCACACAAGAACCGCTACGACGTGACGATACTGGTTAATGGTTTGCCAATGGTGCATGTGGAACTGAAACGGCGTGGCGTACCCATCAAGGAGGCTTTCAATCAGATTAACCGCTACCTGCGTGACTCATTCTGGGCAGGCAGAGCTATGTTTGACTTTGTGCAGATTTTTGTAATCTCCAACGGTACGGAAACTAAGTACTATTCGAACACCACACGCTTTGCCAAGGAACAGGAAGCAACAGGAGGACCGCGAAAGCACAAGACGGATGGCCAGTCGTTTGAGTTCACTACCTACTGGACGGATCAGGAGAATACGCTACTCTGCGACCTGAGGGATTTTACCACCACCTTCTTTGCCAAGCACACGCTGCTGAACGTGCTGACGAAGTACTGCGTGTTCAACGTGGATAAGCAGCTGCTGGTGATGCGCCCTTACCAGATAGCCGCTACGGAAAAGATTTTGCAACGCATACAGACGGCCATCTACAACAAGTGGCAGGGAAGCATCCGCGCAGGTGGCTACATCTGGCACACTACGGGTTCGGGCAAGACGCTGACTTCATTCAAGACGGCACAACTGGCCTCGAGGATGGAAGGCATCTCGAAGGTGCTGTTTGTCGTAGATAGAAAAGACCTGGACTACCAGACGATGAAGGAGTACGACAACTTTGAGCCAAACTGCGCCAACAGCAATTCTTCTGCCCGTATCCTGCTGAAGCAGCTGAAAGACCCGGGGGTGAGCATCATCATCACCACGATACAAAAGCTGTCGAACCTGATGAAGCCGAAGTTCTACGACACGGACGAACGGCTGCGTGAGTTACTGCAAAAAGAGAACATCGTGCTCATCTTCGACGAATGCCACCGAAGTCAGTTCGGAGAGATGCGCCAGCAGATTGTCAAGCGCTTCAAGAAGTACCTGATGTTCGGATTCACAGGCACACCTATCTTTGCCGTCAACACATCGGCAGGCAGCAAGTACCAGACCACCGCACAACTGTTTGGTGGAGAGCTTGATAAGGACGGGAAGCCTACGAAGGCACTGCATACTTATACCATCATTAACGCCATCAGGGATAAGAACGTGCTGCCGTTCCACGTGGACTACAGCTCGACCATGAGGATGAAGAGCGACGTGGACACCAAGCAGGTGTGGGGCATTGATACGGATGAGGCGCTGCACGACCCCCGCCGCATCAGCATCGTGACACGTTACATACTGGAGCACTTCCGCGAGAAGACCAGCGGGAAGTTCAACAGCATCTTTGCCGTTGACTCGGTGAAGACTGCCATACAATACTACAACGAGTTCAAGCGCCAACAGGCCGATGCCACAGCACCGCTGAAGGTGGCAACTATCTTCACCTACAATGCCAATGAGGCAGAAACTGACGAATGGGGATTCACAGACGACGAGAACCCGGAGAGCACCAGCGAACTTGACCCTACATCACGCGAGGCCCTGCAACGTGCCATTGATGACTATAATCAGACGTTCGGCACGACGTTCTCTACTGACGGGGAGCAGTTCCAGTCATACTACAAGGACGTGTCGCTTCGCATGAAGCGGCGCGAGGTGGACCTGCTCATCGTGGTGGGTATGTTCCTAACGGGCTTCGATGCCAAGACGCTGAACACGCTGTGGGTAGATAAGAACCTGAAGATGCACGGACTGCTACAGGCCTACAGCCGCACCAACCGCATACTGAACTCGGTGAAGACGTTTGGCAACATTGTCTGCTTCCGCAATCTGGAGGAAGCAACGAAGAAGAGCATCTCCATCTTTGGCGATGAGAATGCCGCAGGGCTGGTATTCATGAAGTCGTTTGATGAATACTACAGCAAGGGCTACAAGGATGAGAAAGGCGATGAACAGGCTCCATATACAACGCTGGTGAGAATACTGCAGGAGAAATATCCTGTGGAGAAGATTGCCAACATCATAGATGACACCGAGAAGAAACAGTTTATCCGCCTGTTTGGCGGCATCCTGAAACTGCGGAATGTGCTGAGTGCGTTCGATGAGTTTACGCCAGACAAACAGCTGATACCTGAGATGCAGCTTCAGGACTATCTGGGTTGGTACAACACGCTGTATGAGGAAATCAGGAAACCATCACACCCCAATGAACGTGAGGACATCACCGACGACTTGGTATTTGAGATGGAACTGGTGAAGCAGGTGCAAATCGACATTCACTTCATTTTGCAGCTGGTACAGCAGTATCACGACACGAACTGTCAGGACAAGACCATCATAGTAAAACTGAGGAAGCAGATAGAGGCCAGTCCCGACATGCGCGACAAACGGGAACTGATAGAGAAATTCATCGACCAGATGACGCCCGAAAAAGGTGCCGACGTAGGAGAGCAATGGGAAGCGTACATAGAACGTGAGAAGAAGGCCGAGCTGGATGCCATCATCACCGAGGAAAGGCTGAAGCCAAAAGAAACGGAAGCCTTCATGCAACGTGCCTTTGCTGACGGTTATGTCACCGAGACGGGTACTGGCATTGCCAAGATATTGCCTCCGACCAATCCCTTCCTGCCTGAAAGTGGGGAGAAGAAGCTGACGGTGATAGAACGTCTAAAGGACTACTTGCAGAAGTTCTTAGGCACGACGGAGCCTGTCAGCGTGAACGTCACCATAGAGAATCATTATCACGGACAAATAGATAACTTAACAATAAACGAATAAATAAAGCGTTATAAAGATAAAGTTAAAAAGTTAGAAAGATAAAAAACTTAGCGCAAGCGCTTACTTTCTGAGGGCCAAAATCTCGACGGGCTGATGCCCAGCTCATTCCAAGGAAGTATGCGGCCAACGCTTCGTGTGATTACATCACAGCGAGGGCGGCGGTCGTATGACAATGAGGAATGAGGGAGTCGAGACCCAAGGCCCTGCTTTGTTTACGAATACGTGCCCTTGCTTTTTCTTTGCTACGAACCCGTAAACAATATAACAACATAAAAAACAATGGAAACATCAGAAAAGACACAGCGTCATGGTGGCATCTACAACTATTTTGAAGGTGCCACCATCAACAACTTAGTGATTAACGGAACAATGAACAAGAATGGCACGGAGCACTTTCATGGGAACACGGCAGAACGCACAAACACGTATTCTGACACCCAGATAGCACAGGCTTTGAGCCGTATTGTAGGAAAAGGCAAGGCTATAGACAGCAAACAGAAATGGGCGGGTGCCCACTGGCTATTGCGCTGGGAGTGTAACTACCCGGTCAACACGCAGGACTTTTGTGACAAGATAGCCACTCTTCAGCTGCCTGAAGATTTGGAGTATAAGTGCGAATACAGGAACATTCGGGAGATCTCCACCCTTTCGTTTATGAATGAAGATCCAAGGAGTCTGGAAAGCGTGAAGTATAGCAAAAATGATGAATCCGTTTTCTTTCAGTTGAAAGAAGTGGTCATCGCTTTACAAAGAGAATTGAGAAAAACGACTGAGCAGGAGATATAGTTTTTGGCAAAACGTTGGCAAAACGTTGGCAAAAAATTGGCATTTCGTTGCAAGCAGCGGAATGCCTTTTTTTTGTCCCTACCTTTGCTCCTGGAAATCGCGATTCCACGAATGGTTTAACAATTAAAAAAACAAAAAGTTATGGAAACAATAGGAATTTTAAAGAATGTGGGCGCTATGACTGTGCGCCAGGTGACTAACCCGAGAACGAATGAGCAGGAGGACTTCAAGGCTGTGGGCGTGTCGTTCACGGTGGGCAGCGACTCGCTCTACGGCGAGGCGGTGCAGAAGGATGCCGAGGACATCTGCAACATGCAGGCCGGTGGCGACCAGCGGGGCAAGCTGTGCTGGTTCGACCTGCGGTTGTCTGAGAAGGCGTTCAAGACGAAGGAGGGCAAGGACGTGACGCGGACCGAAGTGCGGGTGCGCAAGATTTTGCCCTGCTGGTGAATCTTACTTTCTTACTTTCTTACTTCTTACGTTAAGCAAAAATCGGAATGCGTTTGAAAAAAATAATAATTATATTCATATAATTATTAAATTTCATAAGTCCCTTTTTAAGGCCGCTTATACTGATTCTGACACGATTTTCCTTTATTATAATAGGAGAAAGCCAACGAAAAACAGCTTAACGTAAGAAATAAGAAAGTAAGAAAAAAGGTCAAAAGTCAAAGGCTGAAAGACAAATCTCAAATCAAAAAAAAGATGGACCCAAAAGAAGTAACATTGAAGGATGGAGCCACTCCACGTAAGGTGGTGGCCACGTCAAAGGGCAGTGCCAAGCACTACAACGATGGGGGTTTTGAATATAGCCCCTATGAATCGACTGGCGAAAGTACCCGTGAAAATGTGGTACGCGACGGTGACAGCGTGGCGTACGTGACGAAAGGTAAGAATCCCTACCGAGTAGTAACGCTCAAGGTAAGGGACGATGACCCTGCGTTGTGTGCTCGTATGCAGGAACAGCTGAACGGCTTTTTGGAAGGCTTCAACAAAAAGACCTTCAAGCCGCTGCCGAAAAGCAAACGAAGCAGTATCAACGTACTCTGGGATGCAGACAAGCTGAGAATTGAGCTTTCGGAGAAAGAAAACTCATGTCTTATCTCCATGCGCATTCCGCTCGGCTCTGCCGAGTATATGAAAGAAAAAGCATTTAATAACTTACAAAACATCAATCAATGTTTTACTATCAACAAGCAACGTATACTCCGTGTGTTCCGTGCAGCCGCGAAAAATTCTGGGAAGTAACGACAAACCATCACGTTTGCGCCACGATCGATATGGTACGCGCACAGGTGCAACTGGGCAACATTGACAAGGCGAACGAAATCAAGCGCACGCTGCCCATGTTTCTCTTCATGGCAGCCGAGGTAAAAGCCCACCTCTATGAAGGGAAGACGGCAATAAACAAAGGCAGGACGGAATGCTGGCGTAACCAGAAACACATCTACCTGAACGGCCTCGTGATGCTGGACTTTGACAATATGGCAGTCGAGCCCCGCGACTATTTTGAAAGTGTAATAAATCATTTCATTTGCTTGTTAGACATTGTGCTGGTGCACATCACGCCCAAGGGTAAAGGCTTACGTCTGGTCTGCAAGGCCGACCCTGCCGTCGGCAACCTTGCTGACAATCAGAAACGCATTGCAAAACGCCTCGGCCTGCCACTGGACGAAGCGTGCAAGGATTCCTCTCGCGGCTCCTTCGTTTGCAAGAAGGAGGATATTCTTTACTTAGATAACGAACTTTTTGATTACGAAAACTGGGATTATGATAAAAAATATGGCCCTTGTTATCGCGCTGGCAATTGCCGAGGCTATGCTGCTGGTGCTGCTCCTGCTGCTCATTCCGATGGAAATTCTGACGGAAAAGGTGATCAACCTGTGGGAAAAGACAACGGACAAACATCTGGAACTGCTGAACAAAGTAAAATAACCCTTACACGAGATGAAGACGGAAACTATTGTTTTGGGGCGTTACGATACGCGGACATTCAAAAAGCTCTTTGGGAGGCTTATGGTGGCAGACCCGCTGTTGGCGCTCGCCATACGGGAGTACTCGCAATGGCTGGGCGACTGCGGTATATCTGTGACAATTCGGCAGCAAACATTAGGGCAGTCATTGACGATTGTGGACTTCCTTCAGCAGAGGTCGATGACATTGTTAGTGCGGTTGTCGGTAAACCAATGGCACCGTTCATACCACCGAAGATGCGTCAGGTCATTCAAGGTCTATGTGTCAAGCGTAATGTACCTTCACCTTTTACGGAAGCTGGGGGTAATGAAAATGGTCGTGGGGCAGGCATGGAAAGAGCGGTGGCAGTGGATTATGGGTACTGGGCTAAAAGACTCCACCCGCTTCTTTGTAACGGACTGGACGATGCCGTCAAGTCATTGCCAGACGACATCAAGATTGGCGGCGCAATGGCAGCAGCGGCCATGTTTGGTACCTACCTCACGCGTTGTACTTTCCTGCACGGAGATGGAGAACAAAGACGCCTTTCGTTTCTTGTATATATCATCGGTTTACCAGCATCGGGCAAGAGTTTTCTCCCGGTGCTTGACCGCCTGATCATGGAGCCCATGCGCGTTGCCGACGAAACAGGACGAAGACAGGAGCAGCAGTACAAGGAGGACATGAAGAAGCGTGAATCGTCCTCGAAGAACCAGAAGGAGGCGGCACAGGACGTGCCACACCCAGTCATACGCTACGTGCCGTCCAGCATTTCAAACGCCATGCTCTACACCCGACTGCGTGACGCGAAGGAAACCGTCAACGGCGAGGAAATGCATCTGCATCTCTACACCTGCGAAGCTGAGCTGTCAGCGGCATTACGTGCCCAGACGGGTTCATGGGCGGGTAAGCTGGACTTGGAGTGCAAGTCGTTCCAGAACGAGGAATGCGGTGTTGACTTCAAGAACTCGGAATCGGCCAACGGCATCTATCAAGTGAACTGGAACCAATGTGTCAGCGGCACGCCAGATGCCCTGCGTCGTAAGTTCAAGATGACCAACGCGCTCGACGGTCTGACAACGCGTATTGCACTCTTCGAAATGCCCGAGCAGCACTTCAACGTAAGACAGCTGAAGACCAGTCAGAATCGCGACTTCGACCTCGAAGCACGTCTGCGTTCTTGGGGTTATAGGCTCGACAAGCTGTATGGAGAATTGATTTGTCCGAAGCTCGTGGAAGCAGCCTGGGAATGGTTGAAGGACGTGAGCGACGAGGCACAAGAGAACGACGACATCATTACCGACTTCTTTGACAAGCGCGTCACCATGTACTTCGTGCGCTACGGACTGGTGCATAATGTACTTCGCGACATTGCCTACGTCGAGCAGCTCATGAAGGACGGCAAGCCGCTGAAGTTGCGCATCAACAAGAGCGACATTGAGTTTGGGCGGCTGATGGCTGACTTTATCCTGATGATGCAGATACGCATGTTCGGAGAGCAGACGTGGAACGCCTTGGAAACGGCCAAGAAGGACTTCGTGCCACGAAAGCGCATGAGCAAGTTTGCAGCCCTATACGCTCAGCTGCCTGATGCGTTTAGCGTAAGTGACGTTGCTAATATCTTTGATATAAAAGAGAATGCTGCATCTCAGTATTTGATTCGAATTCAGAAACGTGGTTTAGTCAAGCGTGTCCGGCAAGGGCAGTATCAGAAAATCGTTAAATCAGAAATGTAATTAAATGGTCTAAGGTCTAAGGTCAAAGGTCGAAGGGCGTGCCCACATTCTGTTCTCCCCCTACAGGGGGAGTCAGAGGGGGGCAGGAGTCAGGAAGGAAAAGCCATTGGTGACCTCCCCTAACCCCTCCTGTAGGAGGGGGACGATTACTACACAAGGGCGTGCCCACATTCTGTTCTCCCCCTACAGGGGGAGTCAGAGGGGGTCACAGGAGGGGGACGATTACCACGCAAGGGCATGCAAGGCATCGGTCAAAGGTCAAAGGCTGAAGGCAGCTTCCCCCAAAGCCTTAGACCGGTCCCCTTAGACCTTAGACAAAAAAATTAAAAATTGTTATGAAGAAAATTTATTTATTCAGCATTGGGCAGCTGATTAAGCTCGTAGAGCTCTTAAAGCCCATCATCGAGATTGTCATGCAAGTGATTAACGTCTTCAAGAAAGACAAAAAGGAAGAGGAAGGAGGAGAAGAAGATGACGAAGAAAGTAAGTAAAAATACCACAGGGGCAGCACGCCTGCCCCGTGGTATCCGCAACAACAACCCGCTCAACATACGGCGGTCAACGTCCCACTGGATGGGCAAGGTGGAGAACCCCACCGACCGAGAGTTTGAACAGTTTGCCGAAATGTTCTTCGGCATAAGGGCAGGCATGTTGCTGCTGACCCACTATGTGGTGGACTACAAGCTGCGGACGCTGAAGGGCATCGTGCACCGCTGGGCTCCCGACGGCGACGGCAGTAACAACGAGCGGGCATACCGTGAGGCACTCATGCAACGCGGCGTAACGTCTGACGTGCAGTTGACGAAGGAATGGCTCTTCGGGCTGATGGCGGCCATGTGCGAGGTGGAGAGCCAATACGCGCTGACGCGCAAAACCTTCGAAGAGGCATTCGCTATTTGTACAATGGCAAAACAAACGTGGAGGGCTGGCGTATGATAGAATTACATCAAGAACAAGACCCCATTTCTGGCGAAATCAAGAGGATGGAGGTGACAATGCTGAAACCTGCGTCAGAAAGGGAGTTTGCCGCATGGTGCGATAAGAATAACAGATGCAACAAGACTACAGTACTGACGGCTCTTTATACACTTCCTGCCCTTATTTACGACTTCATCATGGACACTGGCCGTTCACTGCGTCTTGAGGATTATGGCATCATCAAGCTGAAAGTGCGAAATAATAAAATCATCGTCAATTTCCACAACAATACCGCTCTTACCAAGCGGCTGAACAAAGAAACGTACATGATTCGGCACTTCACCACCATAGACAGGAAACGCATATATAGCGGAGGACGGATGGGAAAACCCAATAAAGACTGACAAAGTGACGAAATGACGAAATGACTTTAAGCTTTTTCCGATTGAGTGAAAAAGTGTTAACAAGAGAGAGACCGCCCGTTTGTATTGCGGACGGTCTCACTTTTTGTTTAAAGCGTCACCTTTCTGCCGTTGCGAATATAGATGCCCTTTGCAGTAGGCTGACCGTTGAGCTTGTGCCCCTGCAGGTCATACCACTCCCCTCCATTCAGGGAGGAGCCGGGGGCGGGTCTCTCTATTCCCGTCGTGGCACCCGGCTTGATGCTGAGTGACCAGAGCTTCAGGCAGTTCTCCTGAGCTTCAACCAGACGTGGGGCACGGGTGGTTACGTCGTTGTATGCAAAGACATAGACGATGGTAGGTTCCGTTACGTCGTAGGCTATCTCGATGATGCCCCGCTCGTCCTTGGTGAACAGCTGAGCCTCACCTTCGCCGAAGCGGACTCCACACTTCATGCTGCCAATGGTCTGAGCGTCCAACTCAATCACGCCCTTGTCGTTGACCATGAAGATAAGGCCGATGAAGTTCAGTTGAGTGTCGTCGCCGATTACTTCCATGGATGGCACGTCATTGATGACGATACACTCCTCAGCAGCATCATAGCCGTTGTTGCCGGGCAGGTTGTAGTAGATGTTGTCTATGATTTCATCCTCCATGTCACCCTCGGTGAAGGTGACGGTAGCTTCCTTTGTGACGGGCTCCAAGTAGGCCTGCCACTTCGTCAGGTCGTAGTCGAAGGTAACGATGCCTTCGTTGCCTTCGGTAATGTTGTAGATGCCGTGGCCTACCGGCATGGCGGTGTTGCTGCTATAGAAGCAGAAGTTGGGCAGTTCCTGCTGGTCGGTCAGGGTGTTGACGGCTTTAGTGCCGGGGAACGGCGTGGCGGCATGGCTCTGTTCCCACTCATTAACGGTGTAAGCCTTCCCGTCACCAGCCAGGGCGCGTGCAAACTGCAGCCCGCCAGAGGGGATGACGGCTACACGCGGACGGCCTGCTGTGTTGTTGGGGGAGTCGCCCATGTTCATGGTGTTGCTGTTGTAGTCAATGTGGTAGGCCAGCAGTCCGTGGCCCCGTGCCCCGTTGTTGAGGCCGTGCTTCTGAATATTCTCAAAGACGATGTATTCATTCGGCTTTTCGGGGTTCTGGATCTTGTAGGCATTGCCGCCCTCGATGAGCGGGGTGAGCTGATAATTGTTGCCTGTTTCCAACTGCTGAATGGTGTTCCAGCCCATTATCTCCTGCTCCCATGCCGTGTAGGCTGCGGGCGCATAGCTGCTATAGTAGTGGACCGTGCCGTCAGAACCGGTGACAATGTTCTCGTTGTAGAGTCCGTAGTCCATGACGTCCCAGCTCTGCATGCTCTGGTTGATGACAGGCGTTCCTGATGTGACGTAGAGGTCGGGCAGGCCCATGCCGTGTGAGAACTCATGGCAGAAGACGCCGATGCCATTGATGGTGGTTCCACGGAACAGCTCGCTGTGGCATCCCCCGCGTACAATGGTGGTGCCGTTGACGCTGATGCCCAGTGTGCCGCACTTGGCCCACATGCTTTCCACGGGGCCGCCTGTGTTCTGGCCGAAGCCGGCATGGAGCACGTAGATGAGCTCAGCCTTACCGTCGCCGTCGTTGTCGTAGTCGGCAAAGTTGACCTGGTCCTTCACCAGGTCGCAGGCATCTTGGCAGAGCTGGGTGAACATCTCGTCCCCTCCGTTGCTGCTGGTGCCTCCGTAATAGGCCATTTTGTTGGGCAGGGTGACGGGGCCTACAATGTCGAACTGTGGCTTGAACAGGCCATTGCTGGAGATGTTATAGTATTCGGTCACGCTGCAGAAGTTGCGGTCTTCGTTGTTGCCATAGTTCTGCATGGTGCCTTCGCCGTTGAAGTACTGCCCGAACGATTTGACAGGGTCGGGTAGCGTGAAGTCGAGGTCACTGAATGCCGTTAATATAATAAGTACGCGCGGAGACCCGGAATGGGGGAAGTAAGAGCCGCTGCCAATGGCGGGTGCGTGGAGTGCTGCCCGCCGGTGGCCTTGTTCAAAGAACAGCTGTTGGCGTGGCTGCTGTTCGTTGACGGCCGAAAGTTCTGCCGTGGTACGCTGTGATTCGTTGTGAGCCAGTTGCGACGTGGCTTCTAACTGTCCGTTGCTGTTGATGTCGGCCACGTAGTAGGCATTGTTTACTCCGGCAAGGAGTACGCCGTCGGCCGTGGTGGTCCAGTTGAAGTGTTCGTCGCCGTGCAGCAGGATGGTCAGCTCTGTGCCGTCAGGCTGTGTCACGGTGATGGGGAAGGGGTAGGCAGGTGCTGCCTTTGCCGTAAGGGTGACTGCCAGTGCAGTCAGCAGGGTTAAGAGTAGCTTTTTCATTCTTGCGTATTTGTTTTTTGTTCTTGTTCTTGTTGTTCTTCCTCTTTCAGTTTAGGATAGCTGATACGTGTGTGGTAGATGGTCTTCAGCTTTTCAATGAGTACGGTCTTGGCATACTGAATGTCCCGGTAGGTGATGGGGCAGTCGCGGAAGAAGCCGTCGGCCTCCTGCGAGTCGAGTATGCGGTTGACAAGGTCGCGGATGCTCTGCTCCGTGTAGTCGGGCAGTGAGCGTGAGGCCGCCTCAACGCTGTCGGCCATCATCAGAATGGCTTGTTCGCGTGTGAACGGGTTGGGGCCTGGATAGGTGAAGAGCAGCTCGTCAACGTATTCGTCGGGGTGCTCATTCTTGTACTTCACGAAGAAATACTTGGCCTTGCCCTGTCCGTGGTGGGTGGCAATGAAGTCCTTGATGACATCGGGCAGGTTGTGCTTGTCGGCCAGCTTGAGTCCGTCGGTGACATGGCTGATGATGATTTGTGCGCTGTCAATGTAGGACAGGTTCTCGTGCGGGTTAATGCCCGACTGGTTTTCGGTGAAGTAGATGGGGTTCTGAATCTTACCGATGTCATGGTAGAGCGCTCCCGTTCGTACCAGCTGTGCCTTGGCACCAATCTTATTGGCTATCTCAGCAGCAAGGTTACCCACCTGGATGGAGTGCTGGAAGGTGCCTGGAGCCACCTCGCTCATGCGGCGCAACAGGTCCTTGCTCATGTCGGAGAGCTCAATGAGCGTGATGTTCGACGTGAAGCCGAAGAGCTTCTCAATGAGATAGAGCAGGGGGTAGGAGCAGAAAAGCAGGGCTCCGTTGACCATGAGGTAGTTGTACTCGCTGTAGTCGATGGCGGTCAGTGCGCTGCCGAATTTCCAGTCGAGTCCTAAGTTGGCAGCCATCGTACAGAGGGTGACGATGATGGCAGTCTTGAAGAGTTGTGAACGGCTGCTGAGCTCACGCAAGGTGAAGATGGCCGCGAAGCCCGCCACCTCCTCAATGATAATGAAGTCGAGCGGATGTTGCAGGGCGCAGGCCACGATGAGTACGGTGATGGTATGCGTCATGAAGGCCGTGCGTGAGTCCATGAACACGCGGATGAAGATGGGCACCATGGCGAAGGGCAGCAGATACACATGCAGAATGCTATGGCTGACCATGGTGAGGGCGAGCACCGAGAAGACGACAATCATGGAATAGAGCATCATGATGGAGCGCCACCGCTCGAAATAGTCTTTACGGAAGAGCGTGAGGTAGATGGTGAAACAGCAGATGAGCACCAGCACCACCAACGTGTCGCCAACCATCTTCGTGCTCAGTTTTGACTTGTCGGCCTGTTGTTGCTCCATCTCCTTGTTGAACGACTCAATGGTGCGGTAAATCTTTTCATCTACTATCTGTCCTCTATCTACTATTTTCTGTCCGCGCAAGGCTATGCCGCTGGCCAGCGGTATGCTCTCCTGCAGGTTGCGGAGGCTTGACTCGCTGCGCTCCTTCTCGTAGATAAGGTTGGGGGTAATGTAGTCGTTGAGGTTGCAACGTTGCAGTAGTGCCCGGTGGGGACTGAGCAACGGGTCCTGGAACAGCTGTTCGTAGGCCGATTTTGGCGAGAAGATTTTGACAATACGCTCGCTGACAGCCTGTTTCCCGGTGACCACACGTATGGTACGCATGGTGTCCTTGGCCAGCTCGTTGTACTGGGTGGTGTTCATGATGCCCTGCTCGTAAATCTGGTGCAAGCGGTTGGCTATGATGCTGATATAGTCAGACGTGAGGCCGGGAATGCCCTCGGCAAAGTCTTGTGTGAACTTGCTCTGCATTCGGGCGCCAACCTCGGCATCAAAGCCGAAATAGGGTTCATATTCGCGCATGATGCTGTCGCGTTCGGCCTGTATAGCGGCATCCGATTTATAAATGGGAAAGTCAAAAGGCGCCACCAGGTCTTGATGCCGCCAAGGCTGGCCTTTCTCTGCCTTTAGTATCATCTGACCGTCGCGTGGCATTGCCCAGACGATGAGCAGCACACTGACGAGCACCAGCGATATGCGAATCAGTAAATCGTGCCATGTTATGTCTTCACTGAACTTAATTTTGCTCATTTTCTTATCGAATATTTATATAATTGCGTTATCAGAGTGCGAAAATACAAAAAAAAACTACAAATATCAAAAAAATATCGTACTTTTGCAGAAAATTATAAAGAAATAGGCTTTTTAAGTATGTCAGAAAGAAAAGTTAGAGTGCGTTTTGCACCCAGTCCGACGGGTGCACTGCACATTGGCGGCGTACGTACCGCATTGTATAATTATCTGTTCGCCCGTCAGCATGGCGGCGACCTCGTATTCCGAATTGAAGACACCGACTCGAACCGTTTCGTGCCCGGTGCTGAAGAATATATCATTGAGAGTTTCAAATGGCTTGGCATTCAGTTTGACGAGGGTGTGAGCTTCGGCGGCGACAAGGGACCTTATCGTCAGAGTGAGCGTCGTGACATTTATAAGCAATACGTCAAGCAGCTGCTTGACGCTGACAAGGCGTACATCGCCTTCGACACACCCGAAGAACTCGAGGCCAAACGGAATGAGATACAGAACTTCCAGTATGACGCAAAGACCCGCGGCATGATGCGTAACTCGCTCACCTTGCCAAAGGAGGAGGTGGAACAGCTGATGGCTTCAGGCCACCAGTACGTGGTCCGCTTTAAGATTGAGCAGGGCCAGACGGTGCTGGTGAACGACCTCATTCGTGGTGAGGTGCGTGTGCAGAGCGACATCCTGGACGACAAGGTGCTCTTTAAGAGTGCCGACCAGCTGCCCACGTACCACTTGGCCAACATTGTGGATGACCACTTGATGGAAATCTCACATGTCATCCGCGGTGAGGAGTGGCTGCCCAGTGCACCATTGCATGTGCTGCTGTATGAGGCCTTCGGCTGGCAGGACACCATGCCGCAGTTTGCCCACTTGCCACTGCTGCTGAAGCCTGACGGAAAGGGCAAGCTTTCGAAGCGTGACGGTGACCGGCTGGGCTTCCCTGTGTTCCCGTTGGAGTGGCATGACCCGAAGACGGGTGACGTGAGCCGTGGCTATCGTGAGGATGGCTACTTCCCCGAGGCTGTCATCAACTTCCTTGCCCTGTTAGGATGGAACCCGGGCACAGAGCAGGAGCTGTTTACGCTCGACGAACTGGTCCCGTTGTTCGACATTACGAAGTGTTCGAAGGCAGGAGCTAAGTTTGCCTACGAGAAAGGCATCTGGTTCAACCATGAGTATATACTAAAGAAGTCGGCTGAGGAGATTGCTGACCTCTTTGAGCCTATATGCCGCGAACATGGGGTCAAGGACTCCAAAGAGCGTATTGTTCAGGTAGTCAGCATGATGAAGGACCGTGTGAACTTCGTTAAAGAGCTGTGGCCGCTGTGCTCCTTCTTCTTCGAGGCTCCCACGCAGTATGATGAGAAGACGGTGAAGAAACGTTGGAAAGAAGATTCGGCAGCTCAGCTGACGGAACTGATAGGTGTGCTGGAGGGTATCGACGACTTCTCTTTAGAGAATCAGGAGCAGGTTGTGCATGCTTGGATTGAGCAGAAAGAATATAAGCTGGGTAACATCATGAATGCCTGGCGCCTGACGCTGGTTGGCGAGGGCAAGGGACCAGGAATGTTTGACATCTCGGCATTCCTCGGCAAGGAAGAGACCATCCGTCGCATGCGGAGGGCTATTGAAGTATTGGAAGCCCCCCATTCGGCTCGGGGGCAGTAGGGGGGCCGTTTCATGTACAATATAATTATTTATCTCTATCAGCTGGGCGTGGCCATTGCGAGCCTTTTCAATGAGAAGGTGCGCAAGATGTGGCGTGGTGAGCGCGATGCCTTCAGGGTGTTGCGTGAACAGGTAGATCCAGAGGCAAAGTATGTGTGGTTCCATGCCGCCTCGCTGGGTGAGTTTGAACAGGGCCGTCCGCTCATGGAGCAGCTGCGCCGTGAGCATCCTGAGTACAAGATTCTGCTGACGTTCTTCTCGCCTTCCGGCTATGAGGTGCGCAAGAACTATGAGGGAGCCGACATCATCTGCTATCTGCCGCTCGACACCATTACCAATGCCCGCCGGTTCCTGCGTACCATCCGTCCCGTGATGGCGTTCTTCATCAAGTACGAGTTCTGGTACAACTATCTGCACGTCCTGAAGCATCGTAATGTGTCGGTATATAGCGTCAGCAGTATCTTCCGTCCCGACCAGATATTCTTTAAGTGGTATGGCAAGCAGTATAAGCTTGTGCTGAATTGTTTTACTCATTTCTATGTGCAGAACGAGGTCAGCCGTGAACTGTTGGCCACGCTTGGCATTACTGACGTGTCGGTGGTGGGTGACACACGCTTCGACCGCGTGCTGCAAATCAAGCAAGCAGTAGAAGCCCCCCTTTCGTCCCCCGAGGGGGACACAATAGCCCGGTGGCTTGGTAATGAAGCCCCCTCGGGGACAGTAGGGGGGAAACCTGTCTTTGTGGCAGGTTCTTCCTGGCCTCCCGATGAGGAAATCTTTATTCGTTACTTCATGCAGCATCCGGAGTGGAAACTCATCATAGCTCCTCATGTCATTGGTGAAGACCATTTGCAACAGATAGAAAGTAAGTTGCAGGGGTGGCATGTCGAACGATACAGCAAATTGGCAGCTCAAGGAGATTCTGCTCCCCTCGCCCCTTGTAGAGGGGTTGGGGGTGAGGCTCTCATCATCGACTGCTTTGGCCTTTTGTCAAGCATCTATCGTTATGCCACCGTGGCATACATTGGCGGTGGCTTCGGGGTGAGCATCCACAACACGGTAGAGGCTGCCGTTTGGGGCGTGCCCGTCATCTTCGGCCCTAACAACCAGAAGTTCCAGGAGGCACAGGAGTTGAAAGCCTGTGGCGGTGGCATCGAAATTAAGGGTTACGATGATTTTGCGGCCTGTATGAACCGGCTGTCGGCTAATGCGGACGAAACGGCACGTCGTGGAAAGGCTGCCGGTGACTACGTCATGGGTAAGGCTGGTGCTACTGCGAAGGTATTAAAAGACGTTAATCTTTAGGGCTTTTGTCCCTTTTACCTGCAAGGTTTTTGTATCTGCAGCGTTTCTATATACAAAAGACAATTTGTATATGAAAGATTCCTGCTTTTACAAAAAGCTAACATTGTTGCTCCTGTTTACGTTGCCGCTGTTGGCTATGACCTGCGAAGAAGAATCCAATTCTTATGAGCTTGACGAGACTGGCAAACCTTATGTAGGTAATATCACTACAATTACCAGCGAAGAGTTCAATAGCATGGTTGTGGGAAAAGGATGGCGACTCAATAATACTATTCTTCTTAACCAACAAGGAAAGGGGGAAGTTTTTCATTGGGTATCAGGTAGTCATAGTGGTCCGGCTGACCTCTTCTTCAGTAATGACGAGTTGTTCTTGTTTGTTTATGAGAAAGAGCATAACCTGCTGAAAACCGGTAGTTATGTGTATGAGCCACGAGAGAATCTTGTTGAATGTTCTTTGGCACCTTATATGAGGATTACTTATGTGTCAGAATGGCTGCTTATTACCATAGAACGATTATCAGGTGATGACAAGATGGGAGTTTATGTAGAGAACACTTATGAATCCATGAGTGAACATGAACTGAATGCAAAGTGGTTAGGATTCAAGGCGGAGGAGGAATAAGCCATGCAGCGTTTTTTTGTGTTTTGTGTGATGATGTGGTGTGCTGCTGGAGCATTAGCACAACACGGGGCGATAACAACGAACCGTGTTTATCCCTATGCACGGATAGGCTTGGCATTGACATTACCTAATGATAAGGCAGGCATTGACACCCATACTGGTCTGATGTTAGGTGGTGGGGTGCGAATACCACTTGACCGAAGGGAGCATATTCACCTTCAAACTGAGTTGCAATATGTGAGTAAAGGTATGATGTATAAAAACAAAGCCATTTCTAATGATATCTTGGCAGATGCTAACTACCTTATGCTTCCTGTGAGTATTTCTTATAACTTCTTTCCTGAAACATCGTTCGGCTATTCTTTTGGTGCAGGTCTTTACGGCGCTTATGGGGTGGGAGGACACATAGATGCTACCGAAGGCATGTACTATTTTGAGGGTTTCCCTGTTGACGGGCATCGTAGCACCTTCACTGATGGCGGCTTTCCAAGGTGGGATGTTGGGGGACAATTAGTCAATGTGCTGAGATACAAGCATGTGCTTCTCTCTTTTGACTTGTCATTTAGTTTCCTGAAGAGGAAAATGATAGGAGGAAACCAAAATATATGTAACATTGCGACACTGTCGTTGGGGATTGGCTATGAGCTTTAGTTCAATTCTGAAACTAAAGTTAAAAATTTTTGCTTTTTGATGGTTTATATGTACCTTTGCCGCCGAAAACCCAAGCAAATGCGTTTTATGTGGATCATTTTTATGTTGCTGCCCATTCTTGCCCTTGCCTATCTGGCTTGGCATCTTTGGTGCTTGTTGCCTCTGGCTGCCGTTTGGAAGGCTGTGATTATAGCTCTTGGCGTTGGTAGTTTTCTGCTGATGTTCCTCAGCGTGGCTCGTAAGTTCGACAGCCTGCCGCTGGGGCTGGCCTCTGCCTGTTACGACATCGGCACGTCAAGCATCTTCGTCATGCTCTATATGTTCATGATGTTCCTTTTGCTTGACATCGGAAGACTGGTCCGGTTAGTGCCGAAGGCATGGCTCTACGATAACTGGGTGACCACGGGCGTCTTGGGTGTATTGCTGGTTGGCATCTTCGTCTATGGCAACATTCATTATAATAATAAGGTACGCGAGGAACTGACACTTACTACCGACAAACCACTGCAGAAAGAATTGAAGATGGTGATGATCAGCGACATGCACATAGGCTATCACAACCGGCGCAGTGAACTGGCCCGCTGGGTTGATTTGCTGAATGCTGAACACGCTGACATGATACTTGTGGCAGGTGACATTATCGACGGCAGTATGCGTCCGCTGATGGAAGAACGTATGGCCGAGGAGTTCCGTCGGTTGAATGCGCCCGTCTATGCCTGTTTAGGCAACCACGAATACTATGCTGGCGACCGTGATGCTGAGCAGTTCTATCGTGATGCTGGCATCCACCTGCTGCGTGATAGTGTAGCTATGGTAAATGGCATTGCCATCATCGGCCGTGACGACCGTACTAATGTGGGGCGTAAGAGTGTGAAGGAGTTAGCCGTAGGGGGGGCTTATACCATCCTTCTCGACCATCAGCCCTACCACTTAGAGCGGACGGAGGCAGCTGGTGTTGATTTCCAGTTCAGCGGGCATACTCACCACGGACAGGTGTGGCCCATCTCCTGGATAACCGATGCTATTTATGAATGTGCCTTTGGCGCGTACCAACGTGGCAACACCCGCTACTACGTCAGCTCTGGCCTCGGCATCTGGGGTGGAAAGTTCCGTATAGGCACACGGTCAGAGTATGTGGTGGTAACGCTTCGGAATGAGAAATGAGTAATGAGTAATAAGATATGACAAAAAAGATTTCAATATTAGCAATGGCCCTGGTGCTGATGAGCATGACCAAGGGCGACGGTGTAATAACCAAGCAAGATGGTATGTATGTAGTAAATACTACGACGCTGGCTAAGGATGTGCGCGGATATCGTGGCACCACACCCCTCAAAATCTACATTAAGAAGAATAAAATTGAGCGTATCGAGGCTCTCAAGAACCGTGAGACTCCCGAGTATTTCGAGGAGGTGGAAGCCGTTATGCTGCCCAAGTGGAAAGGACTGACGGTGAAGAAGGCGCTCCAGACCGAGGTTGACGGTGTGACAGGAGCTACCTTCTCGTCGAAGGCTGTCCGCGAGAACGTTAAGCGTGGCTTGGAGTACTACCAGAAGAACCGTTGAGCGTGGAGCGTGGAGAGTTGAGTGTTGAGCGTTGAGGGTTGAGCGTGGAGCGTGGCGAGAGGAGCTAACCCTAACACTCAACGCTCCACGCTCAACACTCCACGCTCAACACTCCACGCTCAACACTCCACGCTCAACACTCCACGCTCCACGCTCCACGCTCCACGCTCCACGCTCCACACTCCACGCTCCACACTCAACACTCCACGCTCCACGCTCCACGCTCAACGCTCCACGCTCCACACTCCACCCTCAACGTTCATTTAGCAATAAACATGAGCGGTGCCTGCGAGTATAGCTCAGAGTCTTTGCTGTTGTCTAAATACACACCGTACTCAATGGTCTGGAAATTCAGCTGACGGCCCGCAGCAGAACTGGAACCCCATGAATAGTCTCCATAGAGGAACGCAATGTTTACCTTGTGTTCCTCCTCCTTGTAGTTGATATTGAAGGTGGTCGTCTTTGGCAGCAGCACAAACTCAATGGGTGATGCGTTGAAGAAGGCGATGCGCGATTCCACATCTACCGGTTCTGCCGCATTGATGGCCTCCTTCAGACTCTCGTTGGGAATGAGTGTAGCAAACACCTTTGGCGGTACGTTATACATCATCAGTGTCGTGTCGTTGGTTACGGCACACTGTATCACTACCGAGTCAACCTCTGGTGACATGGCTATCTCTTTATAGAAATAAAGCTTACCGGAATATTCTCCGGCTATGCTCAAGTAGCAACTGTGCTTTTGTGTTTCGGTGAGACCGACATTTTTGTTCGTGTTGTTGTCGTCGTCATCGCCCAGACATGCTGTAAAGGCAAAAGCTGTCAGGCATAGCATGACAACTGATAAAAAGGCATACTTCTTCATATTGTCGTTTGTTGTTTATTGATCGTTATCTGCAGTCCGTGTTCTTCTA